>Ga0233437_1000068_pt1 | contig 254286 bp, 314 predicted proteins | sample SI_122_August201_FD_182714 | JGI IMG/M metagenome (GOLD analysis project Ga0233437, IMG submission 182714) | Seawater microbial communities from Saanich Inlet, British Columbia, Canada - SI_122_August2016_200_MG | ecosystem: Environmental > Aquatic > Marine > Inlet | place: Canada: British...
CTTCTATATATTGCAACGGCAATTTGAAAAGATTGTACGTTAATTAGCCTCCAAAAGCGGGCTGTCCGCGACCTCCTCCAAAGGGTTGCCGGCCGAGTAGTCTGCTACGGAGCGTCCAAAAGGATATTAACCTCTACTAATTATGCCAGGCATTCTCGGCAAAAAAATAGGTATGACTCGCGTCTTTCAAGACGATGGCCGTGTGATCCCCATCACAGTTGTCCAGTGTGACCCAAACGAGGTCACTCAGGTAAAAACGACTGAAAAGGACGGATATCCGGCGATAGTCCTGGGATTTTCTAAATTGAAGAAACCCACAAAGACCAAGAAGTTCTACCATATCAAAGAATTCAAAGTAGAAGAAGGAACAGAGCACAAGAAAGGAGACAAATTAACACTAGAAACTTTCAATGACGTAGAACTAGTAAGAGTAGTAGGAACATCGAAAGGTAAAGGATTCCAAGGTGTAATCAAGAGACATAATTTCTCAAGAGGACCAGAAACTCACGGTTCTCACCACCACAGAAGACCAGGTTCAATAGGAGCCTGTGCAAAACCAGGAAGAGTACACAAAGGGAAAAAACTACCAGGACACATGGGAACCGATAAAGTAACTATAAGAGGCATAAAGGTCGCATACTTAGATACAGAGAAAAACCTAATAGGACTGAAAGGTCCCGTTCCAGGTCCAAATGGAACGCTAGTAATAATTCAAAAACAAGTTTAAATAAATGAAAGTAGAACTATTCGCACAATCAGGAGAAAAGAAAGGAACTATTGACCTAAACAAGGAAATTTTCGAAGTTCCGTTCAATAAAGATTTAGTACATCAAGCACTAGTTTATCAACTTGCAAACGCTAGAAAAGTCGTAGCTCACACAAAATCAAGAGGAGAAGTTCGTGGAGGCGGAGCAAAACCATTCAAACAAAAAGGAACAGGTCGCGCACGTCAAGGATCAACTCGTAACGTCCACATGCGTGGAGGTTGCGTAACATTCGGTCCACAAAACACTAGAAACTTCACAAAGCAAATGCCTAAAAAACAGAGAAGAAAAGCATTATTCTGCGCACTTTCAGAAAAAGCAAGAGACGGAGAAATCCTAGCTCTCGAAAAGTATGAAGGAGAAGCAAAGACAAAACCATTCTTGGAACTTCTAGCAAAGCTACCTATTAAAAGAGATACATTGGTAGTTCTGCCAGGACGCGACAAGACCGTAGAATTGTCAGCAAAAAACCTACAAAACGCAAAAACAATCCACGTAAATTATTTAAATATCAAAGATCTACAAAAATTCGACACAGTCCTCTTCCTACAATCAGCATTAGAGAAATTGGAAGAGGTCTTTTTACATCACACGCCAGTTAAAACTGAAGAATAATGACTTACCTATCTGTAATCGTAAAACCAGTAATCACCGAAAAGAGCACAGCTCACAATGCTCATAATAAACATGTATTCGAAGTTAAGAGAGATGCGGATAAAACAACAATCAAAAAAGCATTTGAAGAAATATATAAAGTCAAAGCAACCGACGTAAGAACTCACATCATCCCAAAAAAGACAAGACTTGTAAGAAGAGGACGTGAGCTCACGAAGCGACCAGTGACAAAAAGAGCAATTATAACAGTAGAAAAAGGCAAAACAATTGATCCTAATAAAATTAAGTAATGGCAATTAAGAAGTACAAACCAATAACACCGGGAAGAAGACAAATGACCACAGCTTCATTTGATGAAGTAACAAAGAAAAGTCCCGAAAAACGCCTTGTAAAAAGAATCAAGAAACATTCAGGGCGAAACAACCAAGGACGAATGACAGTACGTCATAGAGGAGGAGGAGCAAAAAGAAAAGTTAGACAAATCGATTTCAGTCAAACAGAAAAATTAGATATAGAAGGAAAGGTTACCGCAATCGAGTACGATCCGCTAAGAACAGCGTACATCATGCTCGTAACATACAAAGACGGTGACAAGAGATACCACCTTGCTCCAGAAAAAATCGAAGTCGGAGACAAAGTTGAAACAAAAGTAAAAGCAAAAGTAAAAGTAGGAGCACGCATGCAATTGAAACACATCCCACTCGGATACCAAGTCCACAACATAGAGCTAAATCCAGGACAAGGAGGAATAATGGTAAGAACAGCAGGAGGAGGAGCAACAGTTATGTCACTCGAGGGAAAACAGGCACAAATACAAATGCCTTCAGGCGAAACTCGCCTCATCCCAAAAGAGTGCTACGCAAGCGTAGGAATAGTAAGTAATCAAGAACACTCAAACATAAAAATAGGTAAAGCAGGACGATCAAGATGGATGGGAAAACGACCAAGTGTAAGAGGTAAAGCAATGAACCCTTGCGATCATCCACATGGTGGTGGTGAAGGGAACCAGCCAATCGGGTTGAAACATCCAAAAACCCCATGGGGAATGCCAGCTCTCGGATACAAAACCCGCAGAAGGCACTACACTGATAAAAATATCGTAAAAGACAGACGTCATAACTAATTAACATGAGCCGAAGCAGTAAAAAAGGACCATTCATAGACCCTAAACTACTCAAAAAAGTAGAAAGAATGAATGACGCAGGTGACAAAAAACCCATCAAAACATGGGCAAGAAGCTGCGACATCGCCCCTGAATTCGTAGGGCACACATTCGCAGTCCACAACGGTAAACAATTCATCCCAGTGTTCGTAACAGAAAGCATGGTCGGACACAAACTAGGAGAATTCGCACCAACAAGAATATTTAAAGGACACGGAGGCAAGCTCGCCAAGTAAAACACACCAATATGCACGCAACAGCAAAACACATCAGAATATCACCAAAAAAAGCAAACTTAGTTGCAGGATTGGTTAGACGTAAAGGAGTAACAGAAGCTCTAGATATACTCAAGTTTACTCCAAAAAAAGCAGCTCCTCTAATCGCGAAAGTCATCGCCTCTGCCGCAGCTAACGCAAAAGCGAACCTGAAACAAGACATAGAAAAGCTACAAATAAAGGAAATCATCATAAACGAAGGAACAACATTCAAACGAAGCCTTCCAATCTCAAGAGGTCGAACACACCCAATCAGAAAACGAAATTCTCATATAAAAGTTTTTCTTGAAACAAAGCCTGAAGAGAAAGTGAAGAAGGTCACTCCAGCCCCAAAGGCTGAACCAGCCACCAAGCCCGAAACCCCTAACAAATAATCATGGGACAAAAAGTAAATCCAAAAGTGATTAGAATCGGATTAACCCGCGACTGGGACTCTAAGTGGTACGCGAGCAAGAAAGATTATACTCGCCTACTCCACGAAGACCTGGAAATCGATAAATTGATTAAATCTAAACTCAAAGAAGGTGGCGTTTCAAAAATCGAAATACTAAGAACCCAAGGAAAAGTAATCGTAAACATTCACACATCACGCCCAGGAGTAATCATCGGCCGTGGTGGATCAATAATTGAAGACTTGAAAACACTATTACAAAAGAAATTCGACACAGTATTCGCAATAAACATTAAAGAAATCAAAAAACCAGCCCTGGACGCAGCAACCCTAGGAGAATCAGTCGGACACCAAGTAGAAAAACGAATTTCATACAGACGTGCAGCAAAAATGGGAATCGAAAAAGCACTGGAAGCTGGAGCGCTGGGAGCAAAAATCAGATTATCAGGACGATTAAATGGAGTAGAAATAGCACGTGAAGAATTCTTCTCTCAGGGGAAAATCCCTCTTCACACGTTCAGAGCAGACATCGATTACGCAACTCACACTGCTCAAACAAGATACGGAGCAATAGGAATTAAAGTGTGGATATACAAAGGAGAAATATTCAAAAACGACCTGAAAGCAACCTTACAAAATCAAATCGAAGAAATTAAACAAAGCTAGTAATGTTACAACCGCGAAAGCAAAAGCACAGAAAGGAACACCGTCTAAGAGGATCATTCAAAGGTAAATCAAATACCGGAAATGCACTGTGCTTCGGGTCCCACGGCCTTAAAGCCATGGCTACCGCAGAAGTAACAGCACGACAAATCGAAGCGGCAAGACGAGTTATGACTAGATACACAAAACGTGGAGGGAAAATCTGGATCACAATATTCCCTCACAAGCCTGTAACCCAAAAAGGAGCAGAGGTACCAATGGGATCAGGAAAAGGTGCCCCAGACAGATTCGTAGCATTGGTTAAACCGGGAAGAGTAATGTTTGAAATGGACGGAGTGGAAGAAGATGTAGCAATAGCAGCACTCAGATTGGCGGCATACAAACTACCAATCAAATGTAAAGTTATCAGTAAAACTAAAAAATAATGTTCACACTAGAAGAACTTAGAAAAATAGACGCAAAAAAGCTCACCGAGGAACTTAAAAAAGTTCACAAAGACCTCTTTAAAGCACGCTTTGAAGTTACGTCAGGACAGTTGAAATCAAGCCACTCAATCAAGAAAAACAAGCAATATATCGCTCAAATCAAGACAATAATAACAGAAAGAGCAGAAGAAAAAGTCCAACCCACTACTTAAACCTAAGAACCAATGAGATCAAAAAAAGGAACAGTCACATCAAGCAAGCAAGAAAAGACAATCGTTGTCATAGTTCATACATACAAAAGACATCCTAAATACAAGAAGAGATATAGAGTTTCAAAGAAATTCCACGTCGACAATCCAGAAAACAAGAAATTTACAGAAGGAGATAAAGTTACAATCTACGAAACAAGACCACTCAGCAAACTGAAAAGATGGACTCTCATCGAGCCAGAGACAAAACCCGCTGAAGCAGAAAAACCTAAAACCGCAGTTGCCGAAGGCAATCTTACCTAAATAATATGATACAAGCAGAATCAAGACTAAAAGTAGCAGATAACACCGGTGCAAAAATCGTACAATGCATCAAAGTACTTGGTGGATCAAAAAGACGATATGCACGAATCGGCGACATAATAACAGTTTCAGTAAAAGAAGCGGCCCCTAGAGGAATCGTAAAGAAAAAATCAATCCAAAGAGCAGTTGTAGTAAGACAAAGAAAGGAAACAGGAAGAAAAGACGGTTCATACATAAGATTCGACGAAAACGCAGTAGTTATCATCAGTCCAGAAGGTCTCCCAAAAGGAACCCGCGTATTCGGACCTGTAGCAAGAGAATTAAGAGAAAGAGGTTACCAAAAAATTATTTCACTAGCCCCTGAAGTATTATGAAGCTCAAAATAGGAGATGAAGTACAAATATTGTCGGGCAAAGATAAAGGTAAAAAAGGTAAAATCACCAAGCTTTTGAGAAACTCAGGCAAAATTACAGTCGAGAAAATCAACATAATTACAAAGCACATTAAGAAAACTGCACAAAGACCAGGAGAAAGAATCAAATACGAAGCACCTTTCAACGCATCAAACGCAATCCTCGTCTGCCCAAAGTGTAAAAAAACTACAAGAATAGCCCACAAAAAACTGGAAAACGGAAAAAAAGAGAGAATATGCAAGAAATGCAAGGACTCTGTAGACACTATCGTAAAAGCAAGAAAAACATCATCTAAACAGAAGAAGTAGTATGAAAGACCTACAAGCACAATTCAGAGAAACAGTAGCCCCAAAACTCAAAGAAGAGTTGGGACTCAAAAACATAAATTCTGTCCCAAAACTTAAAAAAGTCACACTAAACATCGGAATAGGATCAATTATACAATCACAAGGAAAAGATTTTTCTCACATCGAAGAAAACCTAAGTAAAATATCAGGACAAAAACCAATGGTAACAAAAGCCAGAAAAGCGATATCAAACTTCAAAACAAGAGAAGGAATGCCAATCGGACTCTCAGTAACCATAAGAGGAAGAAGAATGTACGACTTCATGAACAAATTGATCAACGTAACCCTACCAAGAGTAAGAGATTTCCGAGGACTATCGCCAAAAGCATTCGACGGAAACGGAAACTACTCAATCGGAATGAAAGAACATATCGTATTCCCAGAAATTAACCCGGACGATGTCCTCCATCTACACGGAGTACAAGTCACAATCACAACAACCGCTCAAAACGACGAACACGGAAGAGCCTTACTCAAAGCATTTAATTTTCCATTTAAAAAACAATAAAAAATGGCAAGAACAGCAATAGTAGTAAAAAACAATCGAAGAAAAAAAATCGCGATACAGCAGAAAGAAGCTGGCGTGAAAGTAAAACACCCAACAAAGATATATAACAGGTGTAGACTCTGCGGCAGAAGACCAGGATATATGAGAAAATTCGATATGTGCCGTATTTGCCTCCGGGAACTTGCAAGAGACGGAAAGATCCCTGGACTAAAAAAATCATCTTGGTAATAATAATTTAAAACATGAACACAGACCCAATTGCAGACTTGTTAACTAGAATTAGAAATGCTTCACAAGCAAACCATGGCTCGTGCGCAATCCCCTATTCTAAAATCAAGGAAAATATCTTGAAAATTCTACAGGACAAAAAATTCATAGCAAAATATGAAGTAGTCGAAGAAAAATTCCCAGAACTATTTGTAACACTAGAAGAAGATAGAGATATAACACTAAAGAGAGTCTCAAAACCAGGACAAAGAATATACGTAAAAAGGGATGACCTTAAGCCACTAAGAAGTGGCCTTGGATTACGCATCATCTCAACATCAAAAGGAGTGATGACCACCGACGAAGCAAAAAAACAAAACTTGGGAGGAGAAATTCTCTGCGAAATATACTAAACTTATTAACTTCACAAATAAATGTCGCGAATAGGAATTCAACCAATTGAAGTACCATCAGGAGTTACAGTAGAGCTCATAGCAAACGAGATCAAAGTTAAAGGCTCACTAGGCGAACTTAAACGCAGTCTGCACCCAGGTGTGACAGTGAAACACGAAGAAAACCAAGTCTTAGTTACACGCAGAAGCGAATCAAAAGAAGATCGAAGCCTACACGGACTTTTCCGCTCACTGATAGCAAATATGATAGAAGGCGTCAGCAAAGGATTCGAAAAAAGAATGGAAGTAATCGGAGTTGGATACAAATTCCAACCTAGCGGAAGCAAAATCACACTAAATCTAGGATTCTCACATCCCGTAGATTTCTTAGCACCAGACGGGGTGACATTCACCGCAGACGAAGAGAACAAACAAATCATCATAGTCAAAGGAATAGACAAAGAGGCAGTAGGAGAAGTAGCCGCAAAAGTAAGATCATTCAGGCCTCCTGAACCATACAAAGGAAAAGGAATCAGATATATGGATGAATACGTCGCAAGGAAAGCAGGTAAAGCAGCCGGAGGTACTGGAGAAGCAGCATAATAAAAACCATAAATAATTTAGAAAAATGCCATTAAAAAAAGACATAAACAGGAAAGCAAGACACCGAAAAATCCGTACAAAGATTAACGGAACTGCTCTACGCCCAAGATTAGTTGTATTCAAAAGCATACAGGCAATATACGCACAGCTAGTGGACGACGACGCAGGAAAAACAATAGCATCTGTATCAAGCCTAAAGATAAAGAAGGGAAACAAAACAGAAAAAGCGGCAGAAGTAGGGGCACAGCTCGCAAAAAAAGCAGCAGAAAACAAAATTACAACAGTAGTTTTCGATAGAAACGGTTACAAATATCACGGTCGCGTTAAGGCCGTAGCAGAAAGCGCCAGAGAAGGCGGACTTAAATTCTAACTAACACCATAATACGACATGGCAAAACCACACTCAAAACACGGACCATCAAGAGAAGCAAAAGAATTCGAAGAAGAAGTTCTTCAAATAGACCGCGTTACCCGCGTGGTTAAAGGAGGTCGACGACTCCGATTTCGAGCAACCGTAATTATCGGTGACAGAAAGGGCAGAGTAGGTGTAGGTGTCGGAAAATCAGAAGAAGTCGTAGGCGCAATCAAAAAAGCAATCTCTGACGCAAAGAAAAATTTAATCACAGTAAAACTTGACGGGAAAACAATCCCACACGAAGTGAAAATTAAGTACAAAAGCGCACAAATCCTACTCCTCCCCGCATCACCAGGTACGGGTATTATCGCCGGCGGAGCTATCCGTAAGATTATCGACCTAGTTGGGATCAGCGACTTGCTTTCAAAATCATTTGGAACCACAAACAAGATCTCATGCAGTCGAGCCACAATCCTAGCACTCAAGAGCCTAAGAGAAACACCATTCACTCAGAAAGCCACATACTCAGAGAAAAAAGCACCTAAATCTGAAAATCGTTTTGATAAGAAAAAGAAATTTGGAAATAAACCAGGAAACAGACCAGGGAACAGACCAGGACCAGACAATAAACCAGTAGCAAAACCAACCGAAGCACCAAAACCAGCCGAAGCTCCTGAAGCAAAACCTGAAGCTAAACCAGCCGAAGAAGCACCAAAGCCAGCCGAAACGCCTGAAGCAAAGCCCGAGGCTAAACCCGAAGAAGCACCAAAAAAAGAATCTAACTAAGTTAAAATGCCATTAATAGAACTAAACAGTAAAGTTAAAAGACAATCTCGAAAACGTGTCGGACGAGGAAACGGATCCGGACATGGAACATACTGCGGAAAAGGACAAAAAGGACAAACCTCTCGCTCAGGCGGAAAAAGAAGACCTGGATTTGAAGGAGGACAAACTCCCCTAGTCCGAAAGATGCCAAAACTAAAAGGATTCAAAAACATAAACACCATCGATTACTTAGCAATCAATGTAGGTAATTTAGAATCTTCATACAAAAAAACAGAGCTCGATTTAACAAACGGAAAGAAACCAGTTAAACTCCTAGGTGATGGCGAAGTTTCAAAAGCTTTCAAAATAAAAGTAAACAAAGCATCAAAAAGCGCCATAGAGAAAATAGAGAAGGCCGGTGGATCAGTTGAAACAACAGCAAGAATAAAAGAAGAAAAGACAGACAAACCAAACAAGAAAGCCAAAGAAGAATCAGCCCCTCAAGAACCTAAAAAAGAAGAATAATGTTCCGATACCTCAAACAAATCTGGAATTCGAAAACAATCCGAAACAAGATCCTTTTCACAGTAGGAATCATTATTTTGTATAGAGTTCTCTCGCAAATCTCAGTACCGGGAGCAGACCTAGACGCAATCAGAAGCGTAATCAACAACAACGAATTACTCGGTGCATTCAGCATGCTAACAGGAGGAAGCGCGAAGAATTTTTCAATTCTTCTTATGGGACTTTCTCCATACATCAACGCATCGATCATCATGCAATTGATGACCGTTATCATCCCAAAAATAGAAGAACTCCAAAAAGAAGGCGAATCCGGACGACGCAAAATCAACTCATACACAAGATGGCTAACATTCCCCCTCGCGTTCTTGCAATCATACGGAATGATTATCCTTCTGAACTCTCAATCACAAGTACCGATCATCCAAAATCTCGGAGATCCACTCACTATCATAACAACAATGCTCACAATCACAGCAGGTACAGTTCTGCTCGTGTGGCTTGGCGAACAAATCTCAGAAAAAGGCATCAGTAACGGTATTTCAATTTTGATCTTCGCATCAATCATATCTCAAATTCCACAAATGATCGGACAAGGACTTTTCCTCGCACAAACAGACGAATCAAAACTCATCCCATTTGTAGTAATAGTTCTCATAACAGTAATCCTCACAGCCATCATCGTACTGGTCAATGAAGGCCAACGGCGAATCCCAATAACATACGCAGGCCGCGGAATCCGCGCAAAAAGCGAACAATCACACCTGCCAATTAGAATCAACCAAGCAGGAATGATCCCTATCATCTTCGCGGTTTCATTGGTAAGTTTCCCTCAAATCCTCGCACAATTCTTGCAAAGAGCAGAATCAGCATGGCTAAGAGTCGGAGCAGAAAAAATGGCTCTTCTCTTCCAACCAAACAGTATATTCTATCTCGTAGTTTACTTCCTACTCGTAATCGGATTCAGTTACTTCTATGTATCAATCACATTCAATCCCGAACAAGTAGCAGAAAACATACAAAAACGAGGAGGCTACATCCCGGGAATCCGCCCAGGCCGCCACACAGCCGAATACATCGGCAAAGTCTCAAACAGAATCAATTTATTTGGAGGAGCATTCCTCGCATTCATCGCCGTATCCCCTATTCTCATACAAAGCTTCTTCCGCAGTCTCTCTGTAGGAACAGTTCCCCTCCTAGTATCCGGAGCAGGAATGATCATCATCGTCGGAGTAGTCCTAGAGCTAATCCGCCAAATCAACGCTCAGTTGATTATGCATGATTATAATAAGTTTTATTAAGGTAGTGGCGAGATTTCCGTACACGATCTCCCGAACTTAAGTAGGGCTATTACTTGAGTCCGAACTCAAGTATAATCAAAACCAACATTAACCACCCCCCCATGGACCTCATATTCTTCGGTATGCAAGGTGCCGGCAAAGGCACAATCGGCAGAGAAGTAGCCGCAAAATATAACCTCGAGATCTTCGAAACAGGCGGCGCGCTTCGCGCGCTCGCACAAGAAGACTCTCCCCTAGGCCACAAAGTCAAAGAAATAATAGAAGCAGGAAACCTCGTCCCAAACGAAGTCGTAATGGAAATAGTCGAGGACTTTCTAGGCAAACTCGAACCCGGCAAAGCAGTCCTCTTCGACGGTATCCCGCGCAAAGTTGAACAAGCAGAATCCCTCAACGCCCTCCTCGAAAAACACAACCGCACATACAAAGCCGTCCTCATCAAAATCGACGAGGACACAGCCCTAAAACGCTTAACAACCCGCCAAATCTGCAGTAAATGCAAGAAAGTTTTCACCGCAGACTACAAAGACCCAACCTGCGATAAACCAGGATGCGACGGCGAACTTATGACTCGCTCAGACGACAACCCGGAATCAATAAAAACTCGCCTCGCAAACTTCCAGGAAGAAACAGTTCCCGCAATCGAAATGTACAAAGACCGCCTCATCGAAATCAACGGCGAACCAACAGTAGACGAAGTCGTAAAACTTGCATTTGAAACACTAGATCCACTATTCACATGAACACCCAACCCAACCAAATCCCAATCAAAACTCCCGAAGAAATCGCCACCATGCGTGAAGGCGGCAAGATCTTGGCTGAATGCCTAAAACTCACAGCCGAAAAAGCCCTCCCCGGAACCTCAACCATAGAACTCGACCAATTCGCCGAAGAATTCATCCGAAACCACGACGCAACCCCATCCTTCAAAGGATATCACAACTATCCGGCAACTCTTTGCACAAACATCAACGAACAAGTCGTCCACGCCATCCCATCCCCAAATCAAATCCTCAAAGAAGGTGACATCATCGCAATCGATTGCGGCTGTTACTACAAAGGATTTCACACCGACTCAACTGTACTGCTCGGAGTAGGTCCCGAAGACCAACTCTCATCGGAAAAAGCCCGCCTCATCCAAGCCGCCGAAAAAGTCCTAAGCAAAGCCGAAAACTTCCTCAAAGATGGAGTCTATCTCAACGACCTCTGTGAACTAATTGGCAGAACCATCACGAAAAAAGGATATAGCGTAGTTGAAGAACTAACCGGCCACGGAATAGGTCTCCGCCTCCATGAACCTCCACACATTCCCAATCAAAAAGAATCCCACGGAAAAGGTCCCCTCCTCAAAGCCGGAATGACCCTAGCAATAGAGCCAATCTTCACTGCAGGCTCAGGTAGAATAAAAACCCTCAACGACAAATGGACTATAGTCACAGCAGACAATTCCCTAGCTGTCCAAATCGAACATACCTTCCTAATTACAGTAACAGGTTGCGAGGTGCTAACAAGAAGGCTGTAGCACAACATTCTCCAGAACCTGCAACCCAAAAGCCCCAAATCCATCCGAAACCCCCTATTTCACCTGTATTTCCCCTTGCATAACCTGATAAACTTGTATAAAATCCAGAAGCTTTTTTCAGGACATTATACCTTATAAAAGCAGTTTTTATGGCAAAAGAAGACAAGATTGAAATTGAAGGAAAAGTAGCAGAGCCACTCCCGAACGCAAAATTCAAAGTCGAGCTAGAAGGAGAGAACTGGGAAGGCAAAGAGGTCACAGCACACCTGTCAGGAAAAATGAAAATGAATCACATCCGCATCCTGCCGGGAGACAAAGTAACAGTTGAGTTGTCGCTGTACGACCCAACCAAAGGGCGAATCACATACAGGCATAAACATTAAAGAATGAAAGTAAGGGCATCAGTCAAGAAAATTTGTGACAAATGTAAAGTAATACGCCGAAAAGGAGTAGTTCGCGTTATATGTATGAACAAAAGACATAAGCAACGCCAAGGTTGAGTCTTGAGTAGTCGGTGGTCACCCCCCTGAACACCGACTACCTAGGATTTAACTACGTAAAATGGCACGAATAGCGGGAGTAAATCTCCCAAAAGAAAAAAGGGTTCAAGTAGCATTAACTGCAGTCTTCGGTATAGGTCGAAGCACAAGCACAAAGATTTTGGGAAAAACGAAAATAGATCCCAATATAAAAGTTAAAGACCTATCGGAAACAGAGATAGGAACACTTAGAGAAGAAATAGGAAAATTCGCGACAGAGGGAGACTTAAAGAGAAAAACAGCATTAGATGTTAAACGCCTACAAGAAACCGGAACATACAGAGGTGTCCGCCACAGAAAAGGACTCCCTTGCCGAGGACAAAGAACCAGATACAATTCACGAACAAAGAAAGGAAAGAAAAAAACAGTAGCAAATAAAAAAACTGTAACTAAACAATAATGGCCAACGAAGAGAAAGAAAAACAAGAAGCACCCGAGGAGAAATCTCCGGCAACTGAACCCGAAGCGAAAGCTCCGGCGAAAGAGGAATCTGCAAAAGTAGAAGCTCCCAAGGAAGAAGCCAAAAAGAAAGGAAAGAAAGAAAAGGCCGAAAAAAAGCCTAAACCATCCGCAAAAAAGAAGAAATCGAAAAGAAGATCAATCGCTGAAGGAGACGTACATATCCAAGCTTCATACAACAACACTATCATAACAGTGACTGAACCAAACGGAGACGTAATCTCATGGGCGACAGCAGGATCTTCTGGATTCAAAGGGGCAAGAAAAGCGACCCCATACGCCGCTCAAATATCTGCAGAAAACGCACTCCAAAAAGCAAAAATTCACGGAATCGAAAGAGTACACGTATATATCAAAGGTGTCGGAAGCGGACGAGAACAAGCAATGAGAGGAATTACAGCAAACCAAGTAGAACTATTATCAATAACTGACGTGACTAGCATGCCACACAATGGATGCCGCAAAAAGAAACGCAGACGAGTATAACCAAAATATAAATGCGATACACAGGACCAGTATGTAGATTATGCCGACGAGAAGGAGAAAAACTCTTCCTCAAGGGCGACAAATGCACTTCACAAAAGTGCCCTCTTCTCAAAAAGAACTACGCACCAGGTCTCCACGGCCCACGAAGTTCATTTGGAAAAAGATCTGAATACGGACGTCAATTAAGAGAAAAGCAAAAAGCTAAAAGAATTTACCAAACAACTGAGAGACAATTCAAAAAATACTACCAAATGGCTGCGAAAAGAGATGGGATAACAGGTGAAACATTACTCCAACTCCTAGAGCTAAGATTGGACAACATAGTATACAAAGCTGGATTCGCAGTCTCACGAAGACAAGCCAGACAATTCGTCGGGCACGGACTAATCAAAGTTAACGGAAGAAAATGCACAGTCTCGTCAAGACTAATGAAAGTCGGAGACAAAGTAGCAGTTAATTCAAAAACTAAAGAAGTAAAAGTATTCGAAGGGTTAGACAAACAGAAGGACACTTCACCAAAATGGCTTAAAACAGACCTTAAACAAGGTGAAACAGAGGTTACATTCCTCCCGGAAAAAGAGGACGTTGAACAATCAATCAACAGCCAACCAATAGTAGAGTTCTATTCTAAATAAAGCCCCTCAAACCGTACTATTAAAACCAACTAAACATGCATATCATCCAAGAAGAAATTGGTATCCCGAAAATCAAAACTGACGTGATAACAGATAATCACGTGATTTTCACAATGAGCCCATTGCCTACAGGATACGGGATGACAGTTGGAAATGCGCTTCGACGAGTACTTCTATCTTCACTTCCAGGAGCCGCTGTAACAGGTGTGAAAATTGACGGCGTGACTCACGAATACTCAACAATCCCAGGAGCAAAAGATAGCGTTCTTGATATCATCTTGAACCTCAAACTTCTAGGAATAAAGAAGACTTCTAAAGAACCATCAACTCTAAAACTCGAAGTTTCCAAGACTGGAAAAATTACAGCAAAAGACATTCAGTGTCCAAGCGACGTAGAAATCATGAACCCAGACCTGTACATCACAACTCTGGAAAAAAGCTCAAAACTCAAAATGGAGCTAAGAGTCGAAAAAGGTGTCGGATACGTTCCCGCACAACAAAAGCAAAAGGGAGAAGAAGATGCGACCATGATCGTAGTAGATGCGGTATATACACCAGTTAAGAAGGTACGCTTCGAAGTTGAAGCAACTCGTGTAGGACAAATGACCAACCTCGACAAACTAACTATCGAAATTCTAACAAACAACGCAGTTTCTCCAGAAGATGCACTCAAATTCTCTTCAAACGTCTTGAAATCATACTTCGACCTGTTCAATGTCGAAAACATCTTGGTAGAAGAAGAATTCATGAGCGACATCCAATCAATCATGCAAAAAGAGAAGGAAGAAGAAGCAAAGAAACCACAACAAGAATCATATACACCAATCGAGATTCTAGGATTCTCACCACGAACTTTGAATGCACTGATCAACGGAGGAATTGGATCTATAGAACAATTATCAAAATGCACAGAGAGCAAACTCTCAAACCTACGAGGCTTCGGTAAAAAAGCCCTAACAGAAGTAGCTGAGGCTCTCGAGAAAAAAGGACTTAACCTATCTGAAGAATAATGCGACATAAAGTAAAGAAAATTAAGCTCACCGCACACAAAGGTCACCAGACTGCACTGATCAGAAATCTAGCAATGTCAGTTTTAATCTACGAAAAGATCAAAACGACAGAAGCAAAAGCAAGAGCCGTAAAACCATTCGTAGAAAAGCTTATAAACATAGCAAAAAAGAAGGAAAAGAGAGAAGCAATCCGCCAAATTGAAAGCCTTCTTCAACACAAAAACAGCTCAAAGAAACTATTCGAAGTACTAGCAGACAAATACAAGGACAAAGAAGGCGGATACCTGCGCGTCACAAAACTCGGATACCGAAGCGGTGACAACGCACCAGTAGTACAAATTGAATTAGTTTGACCCACTTATAACTCATGCAAAAAACTTACACACCAAAAGTACAGGCACTAGGCGACAAGAAGTGGTACTTAGTAGACGCTAACGACCAAATCGTTGGTAAACTCGCAACAATGATAGCTAACACTTTAAGAGGCAAGAATAAGCCCATTTTCACCCCACACCTTGATTGTGGAGACTATGTGGTCGTAATCAACGCAGAAAAAATCAAATTTACAGGAGCAAAATTAGATCAGAAAATGTACTACAGTCATTCAGGATTCAAAGGAGGACTCAAAAGTGTCCCCGCTCGCAAGATCCTGGAAGAAAAACCAACAATGATTATCGAAAACGCGGTAAAAAACATGCTACCAAACAACAAGCTACGCAAAGTCTTCATGGATAAACTCAAAGTATTCGCAGGCGAAGAACATCCACATGAAGCACAGAAACCCCAAAAACTAGAACTATAACCTTGCAAATAAATGTCCAAAACCATCGAAAAAGCCGAGAAAGCTGAAGGGAAAGCTGAACCAAAAAAGAAAAAGACCCTAGCAAAAGCAGATAGACCTGTGGAAAAAGCTAAAAAGAAAGATTCAAAAAAAGACACTAAGCAAAGCCAAGAATACAAAATTCCATCAGGAAGATACTTTTACGCAAACGGAAAACGAAAAACTTCTGTAGCAAGAGTTCGCCTCTACAAGGGCGATGGCTCTATTTTTGTTAACGAAAAGCCAATCAACAAATTCTGCGCAGTAAAAACTCGAGAAGAGTTAATAAAATCTCCACTAGATCTTGTTGGACTTGCTAATACTTTCACTGTTACAGCAAAAGTAACAGGTGGAGGGCCAAATTCTCAAGCCGAAGCAGTCCGTCACGGAATTGCAAAAGCGCTCGTCGTCTCTGACGAGACACTCCGCTCTACCCTAAAACACGCAGGACTCCTAACACGCGACCCAAGATCCAAAGAACGAAAGAAATACGGTCTTAAGAGAGCGCGAAAAGGACCACAGTTCAGTAAGCGTTAGAAACTACCTATCTCTTCAGAGAAAAGGCAATTCTTTTCCTGATAAACGGTTTCAATTGAGCCGGATCTTTAAACGAAGCACCAGCCTCAGCCGCCGCCTCTTTATCAATCTCCGAAAGCTCTATCTTCGTAACAGCCGCAGTAAAAGGATGTGATGTCTCGGCAACTCCCCTACTAATAGAAGCAGATACACCACTCTTTTGGGAAACATTCCAATCACCTGAGTCCAATCTCAAATTGGCACCATGTCCTTTTTGAGAACCATCCAATTTGTGTCTTAAATCCTGTTCGGCAGTACCTTCGGGAGCACCGAAAGCCTCATCTATAGCTGGGAAAATTTCTTGGAAATGCATTATTGTGTTCTGTTAAATTTGGAGACGATTCTACCAACTTTCCCTTGTCCTGACAAGACAAAAATGACAATTATTGACTTCCTGCCAATCGCATTGTAAATTTACATCCCATGCTCCAAAAGCAATGCAAATCCTGCTCTACACCATTCAATATCGCCCCTGAAGACGAGCGCTTTTATAAACGTGCTCAAGTCCCTCCTCCAACACATTGCCCAGCCTGCAGAGAGCGTAGAAGACTCGCATGGCGCAACGAGCGCACATTGTATGCACGCAAATGCGACCGAACAGGAGAACCAACAATCTCATACATCTCCCCCGACAAGCCAATCCCTGTCTACAGCCTTGAAGAATGGTTCAAAGACGACTGGGATGCACGCGACTTTGGACAAGAAATCGACTGGAATCGCCCATTCTTCGAACAATTCCGTGAACTACTCGAACGCACCCCACACATTCCCCTCTTAATCGGCGACAGCGAAAACTCCAAATACACAAACTTTGGTTGGTGCAACAAAAACTGCTACATGGTCGCCGCCGCAGACTACAACGAAGATTCTTTCTATTCAGGATATCTATGGAGTAGCCGCGACTGCTGTGACTGCTTTTTCGCAGACAATTGTGAGCTCTGCTACGAATGCGTGGATTGCGAAAAATGCTACGACGCAAACCACTGCCAACGCTGTAAAAACTCAAATAACTGCTGGTATTGCGAAGATTGCATCGGCTGTAACGAATGTATTGCTTGCATCAACCTCAGAAACACTCGCTACTGCATTTTAAATGAACAACTGAACAAGGAAGACTACATAAAACGCAAAGCTGAAATAATAGCAAACCCAACAACTATCACAGACCAACTATTAAAACTACGACAAACCGAACCTGTAAAAGCAACCAATAACTCAAAATGCGAAGACAGCGTCGGCAACAATCTCCACAACTGTTCACGTTGCTTCCAATGCTTCGACCTCCTCGAATCACAAGATTGTCGCTACGTCACATACGGCACGAAATCGAAAGACTGCATGGACCTGAACGGCGCACCCGAATGCGAACTCCAATACGAATGCGTGGCCTCTCCCAGCTCGTACTCCTGCCGCTTCTGCACATCTTGCTGGGTAAAATCAAGCTATCTCACATATAGCCACCTCTGCCGAGCAAGCCAAAACTGCTTTGGATGTATCAGCCTATACAGAAACAAACACTGCATTCTCAACAAACAATACTCCGAGGAAAAATACAAAGAACTCGAATCTCGCCTAATCGCCCACATGCAAAAAACCGGCGAATGGGGAGAATTCTTCCCCATCGAAACCTCTCCTTTCAACTACGAAGAAACCGTAGCGATGGATTATTATCCACAGTAGTTCTATTTAGAATTCAATTCTTTCTGTATGCGCCACCTTTCCCGATGAACAATATGCCTTAAAGAAGTATCCGAAAGTACATTTTCCTCTCCAGCCCTTCTGTCCATACCATCTCCTTCCCTCTTATACCGTCCAGCCATCCCTAAAGTATCGGCCACAGGATCCTGCTCAACCCCAGGCTGGTCATGATAACGTCTATTTTTATCTACTTCACTCATGATATTTTTTAAAATAATTTAGGAGGTAAAGTATATATAGAATTTGTAATATTGTAAATTTCAAAAGTGCAAAGGTGGAATTCCGCCACATTTCATTATACAATCACCCCATGCAAGACTTTCAAGAACTCTACAAACAGTTAATTCTCGCTTCTCCCCACCTCTCGACACACATATACATGTGCACAAACTCCGACTACTCGGACCAACTCAACGAATCCAAAAACGCATACATCTGTTTCAACGGCTACGGACTCGAAGACTGCATGTACAATTTCGACTCTCGCTGGAACAAAGACTGCACCGACCTGAGCTACACAAACAAATGCACGCTTTGTTACAACTGCATAGACACTGAAGACTCCTACAACTGCGACTACCTGCAAGACTGCGAAAATTGCAGAGATTGCGCTTATTGTTTTGACTGTTTCGGATGTTCAGACTGTTTTGGGTGTGTTGGCTTAAGGAAAGCCAACCATCACATATTCAACAAACCGATTCCCAAAGAAAATTACAAAGCAGAACTCAAAAAAGCCCACGAACTTACAGAACAACGAATCTACTGCGAACTAGACAACCTCCGTGTAGAAAATCCGCACGTCGCAATGCACGTCAGACGCTCCGAAAACTGTTTAGGCAACTATATCTACGATTCAAAGAACGCGTACTACGCCTTCAAATCACACGAACTGGAAGACTGCATTTACATGTACGATTCCCGCGGCATGAAAGACTCCACCGACACCAGCATGCTCCACAAATCCACTCTTATGTACGAATGCGTCGAAGCCACTGAAAATTACAACTGCAACTTCATTTATTGGTGCGCCAATTGCAACGATTGCGAATACATCATGTATTGTTTCAATTGCGACGATTGTTTTGGATGCTTCAACCTCAAGCACAAACGCTTCCACATCCTCAATAAACCTTATAAAGAAAAAGTGTACTTCGCCAAAGTCGAAGAAATAAAAAAAGCGCTAAAAGCAGAGAATAATTATGGAAATTTCTTGCCAGATATAATTCAATAACTACATCCCCGTGACTTTCCTTTCTCAATTCGAACAACTCAAAAATAAAACCCCACGCATCGGCCTCCAATGCGTCAATAACACCAATAGCCCGTTTTGCCAGTACACAGAACGTAGTAAAAACTGCTACATGACCTTCGCAAGCTACGAATCCGAAGATTGCATGTACAACCACCGCGTCTTCTACTGTGAAGATTGCAACGACTGCACCCTCTGCCAAAAATGCACTCTTTGCTACGAATCCCTCGACTGCCTCAATTGCTACAACTGCGATTATTGTGACCACTGCGAAAATTCCAACGACTGCGACCACTGCTACTATTGTATCGGTTGCAAGAATTGTTTCGGATGTGTCGGCCTCCACCAAAGCCAATATCACATCTTCAACGAAAAGTGCGAACCCGAAGAGTACGCAAAAAAAGTAGCAGAAATAAAAGCCCACCCCCCAGAAAAAATCCAGGCCTACATAGAACCCGTATTCACAAAAATCCCCCGCAACCACATGTACAGTAAAAAAACTGAGAACAGTTACGGTGAAGACCTCCACAATTCCAGAGACAGCTACTGGGCTTTCGACTCAAAAGGCCTCCACGACTGTATGTACGTCTACCACTGCGACGACTCAAAAGACCTCCACGACTGCAGTCACTTAGGCTGGTCTGAAGTCGGCTACGAAATCATGAACGGCGGGAACCTAAACGACTGCATGTTCTGCCTCGGATGTTGGCATTCAAATAACCTCCAATACTGCGACACCGTCCACAACAGCCGTGACTGCTTCGGATGCATCGCCTTGAACCACGGCCGATTCTGCATCCTCAACGAACAATACACCGAAGAGGAATACCACAAAAAAGTTGCCGAAATCATCGCCGAAATGAAACGCGACGAAGAATGGGGCCAATGGTTTGAATCGCCTTATGAAGAAGTCATTACTTATGGGCTGTAAACCTTCCGCTCTCCACTCCCACATGATATAATCGCCCTACTTAATGGGCTTTTTATGACAACTCAATCAACCCTCAAGCAACTCGAAAAAGAAATCGACGCCCTGAAAGAACGTAATCACCGCGTCGAAGCAGAAAAAGCATGGGAAACCAGTTGGTTTCGCCGCATAACCGTTCTTATTTTGACATACATCGTCATAACACTCTTCTTCTTAGCGGCAAAATTCCCAGATCCATTTTTGAACTCCATCGTCCCAACACTCGCCTTTGTCTTATCGACCTCATCCCTTCCACTTTTTAAAAAGATTTGGAAAAAATTCAACCAATGAAAAACCTCACTTGCAAATCCTGCGCCACCCCCTTCGAAATCACCCCTGAAGACGAGAGATTCTACAAACTCTTCGACGTGCCAGCACCAACCAAGTGTCCACAATGCCGATTCATTCGTCGACTACTCGAAAGAAACACAAGAACTCTTTACACCCGTAAATGCGATGCAACAGGCCAAGAAATAATTTCTCAATACCACGAAGACCATTCATTCCCAGTCTACTTCTATGAATATTGGTGGTCGTCGGACAAATGGAGCGCCCGCGATTACGCCCAAGAAATAGACTGGAATAAGCCATTCTTTCCCCAATTCGACGCCCTAAGAAAACGCATCCCCCACATGTCCGCACACGTCATCGGCCCCACACTCGTAAACAGCAGATATACAAACTGCACAGGATACATCAAAAATTGCTACCTTGTTTTCGAAGCCGATCACAACGAAAACTGCTACTATTCAAACCGCATCTACCACTCCCTAACCTGCGCAGACTGCCTCAATATTTTCAAATGCGAACTCTGCTACGAATGCATCGATTGCAGTAATTGCTACAACCTCCGCTACAGCAACGATTGTGAAAACTGCATCGACAGTTACTTCCTCAGCAATTGCAAATCATGTAAAGACTGTATCGGATGTATCAACCTCCGCCACAAACGCTACTGCATTTTCAACGAACAATTCACAAAAGAAGAATACAAAGCCAAACTTAAAAAATACGACCTAGAAACACTCAAAGGCCGCAAAGCCCTCGAGAAAGAATCAACCAAATTTTTCAAAAAACAACCTCACAGAAATCTCCACGAAGAACTCAACGAAAACTCACTAGGAGATTACTTATACAACTCAAAAGACGCATACTACTGCTTCGACTGCCGAGACTTGGAAGACTGTCGCTATTGCTCCCGCGTATCAATGGGAGTCAAAAATTCAATGGACTACACCGCCTGGGGAGCCAAATCAGAAATGATGTTCGAATGCGCCGCCTGCGGCGACAACAGCTACAACCTAAAATACTGCTCAACCTGCACAAGCAACAACTCAGACCTCGAATACTGCCTCCAGTGCACAAGTTGCCACCATTGCTTCGGCTGCATCGGCCTCAACCACGAAGAATACTGCATCCTCAATACAAAATTCAGCAAAGAAGAATACGAAAAAACCGTCGCTCGCCTCAAAAAACACATGCGCGAAACCAAAGAATACGGCGAATATTTCCCAATTGAAGTTTCCGCTTTCGGATACAACGAATCACTCGCTCAAGAGCTTTTCCCCCTTACAAAAGAAGAAGCCCTCGCAAAAGGCTATCGCTGGACCGAGCGTGAAAAAACCGGGAAACCACAAACCTACAAAACACCAGCCAGAATCGCAGACACCCCAGATATCATCCTAAAAGAAACCCTCACCTGCACATCCTGCAACCAAAACTTTCGCATAACAGAACCCGAACTCAAATTCTACCACCAACAATCTCTTCCCGTTCCCGAAAAATGTTTCAACTGCCGCCACACAGATAGAGGAAATAAAAGAAACCCAAAAATCTTCTACGATCGCACCTGCACCAAATGCAAGAAAGAAACAACAACAACATTCCCTCCGGAATCAAAAACAATCATATATTGCGAAAAATGCTATAGAGAAGAAGTAAATTAAACTCTCCAAACTCACAATGCCAACCCCCACCTGCAAAAACTGCACCCAACCATTCGAGATCGCCCCAGAAGACGAGAAGTTCTACAAAAAGCTCTGCGTCCCCCACCCCACCCACTGTCCACCCTGCCGTCATCAACGTCAACTCGCCCACCGAAACGAACGCTCCCTCTACAAACGCACCTGCGACATGTGCAACAAAGAAATGATCGCCGTCTTTCCCCAAGAAACCAACTACACCGTCTACTGCAACTCCTGCTGGTTCGGCAACAAATGGAATCCACTCGACTACGGCCGCGAACCAGACTTCACTCGACCCTTTTTCGAACAATACGCAGAGATCATGCGCACAATCCCCCACTTTGCCCTTTTCCAAGACGGCAAATCCGAAAACTGCGAATACACAAACTTCGGCCTCTCAAACAAAAACTGCTACATGGCCATCGGCGCATGGGCAGAAGACTGCATGTACGGAAGCTCATTCATCAAGTCCAAAGACTGCATGGACTGCGTAGTCCAGGAATGCGAACTTTGCTACGAATGCTTCAACTGCCTCAACTGCTACAACCTCGACTTCAGCAAAGACTGCCAAAACTGCATAGACAGTCAATTCCTCGAAGACTGTATCAGTTGCAAAAACTGTTTCTGCTGTGCAGGACTCAGACACAAAAACTTTTGCTTCGAAAACGAACAACTCACAAAAGAAGAATACTCAAAGCGCATCACAGAAATCCAACTCACCCCCGAACTCGTAGAAAAATACTTCACCCACCTCGACCACCTCGCCTGCCGCACCCCAAAACTTTTCGAACACGGCACAGGAAACGAAAAGTGCACCGGCGACTACAACAAGCACTGCAAAAACTGCAAAACTTGCTTCGACTGCGTCGAACTTGAGGACAGCAGATACTGCGTTTTCTGCGGAATCCAAAGCCACAACATCTACGACTGCTTCGCCACCGGCGTTGGGTGCGAACTGTGCTACGAACTCAACGGCACAAGCCAAGCCCAAAACTCCAAATTCTTTTTCTACGGCCGCTCCTTCTCCGACTGCGAATACTGCCAATTCTGTTTCAGCGCCCAAGACTTATTCGGCTGTATCGGCATCGGCCACAAACGCTACTGCATATTAAACAAGCAATACGAACCAGAAGAATATCACAAAGTGCGCGCTCGCCTCATCGACCACATGCGAGAAACTCGCGAATACGGCGAATTCTTCCCAATGAAAATTTCCCGCCACAAATACGAGGAGACTGTGGCGAATGATTATTACCCCATTAACAAAACTTAACAATCTTTTCCTATGAAATACACTCACGCACTCAGAGGAAGCATTTTAGCCCTTATCATTTTTGCGATAGTAGCATACCTAGTTCCCGGTAAAGGCTCCTCAGAAAAGGTAGAAATCATCCTCACGGTAAGTACATTTTTATTCGCAATCCTATCAGGGTTTTTCATCTCAAGACTAAACACCAGATTCAACATAATCAGAGAGGTCACAGCCGCAGAAGATGCCCACTGGCTCACCCTATATAAAACCTCAACCCTATACGGAAAAGCATTTTCGAAAAAAATCTCAGACATTGCCGAGAAATACTTCATGATTTGCTTTGACTACACTATCTCAGTCAATTACGCCCCAACTACAAAAACATTTCTCTCCTTATACGATGAGTTAAATAAAATAAAAAAATATCGAGGAGAAAGCTCGTTCCAATCAATGCTAACAAACATCTCCACTATAGAAGAAAGCCGCAACAAAAGCTCAGTTCTCATCTCAGAACAAGTATCAAAAGGTCAGTGGACAGTCCTCATCTCGCTTGTATCTATAATCACATACTGCATCTTTTATTTAAAAACACCCGAGCTCCACTCTCAAGTTATAACGGTAATATTATCAACAGTCCTAATTCTAGTTCTATTAATAATACGCGACCTCCATAATTTACGACTTGGTGGAAGTCTCCTAGCAACAGAATCAGGCCAAGAAGTCTTAGAAGCAATAGGGAAACTCAGATATTATGGTAAGCCATATCACACCTCAGAAATCCCTAAACACGTAAAAAAATACCGACTAGGATCCCATGAACCTGGCAGAAAACCGAAAATCAAAATAATACATCAAACGAAAATCTAAATAATGCAACTCACCCACTGCAAAAACTGCTCTCAACCCTTCAAAATCGCCCCAGAAGACGAGCGCTTTTACAAAAAACTCAAAGTCCCCCACCCCACACACTGCCCAGACTGCCGCCTCCAACGAAGACTCGCCTTCCGCAACGAACGAAACCTATACAACAGCACCTGCGCCCTCTGTAACAAACCAATGATCGCTCTATTCCCCGAAGACACACCTTTCACCGTATACTGCCAAAACTGCTGGTGGTCAGACAAATGGGAACCCCATAAATACGCCCAAGAAATCGACTTCGACCGTCCATTCTTCGAACAATGGGGCGAACTCTTTCACAAAGTCCCGATGCTCGGCATCGTCAACGATCGCCAAAGCCTCGTCAACAGCGACTACGTCAACTACATGACCGACGCAAAAAACTGCTACCTCTGTTTCGCCGCAAACTACCTCGAAGACTGCATGCACAGCGACTACATCTGGGAATCAAAAGACACTGTCGACTGCAGTAACGGAACCGCACTCGAACTTTGCTATGAATGTACCGACTGCGACAAATGCTACAACTGCAACCACCTCACAAACTCTCAATCTTGCTCAGACTGCACACTGGGCTACGATCTCAAAAACTGCCACAACAGCTTCGCCTGCGTCCAACTCCGGAACGCCCGCTACTATTTCTTGAACAAAAAACTCAACAAAGAAGAGTACAAAAAACGCGTCGCAAAAACCCTAAGCGACCCCACCCTCCTCGAACAAACCCAAAAAGAATATGAAAAACTCACATACAAACACCCTCGAGAATACACCCGCCAACTCCGCTGTGAGAACTCAACAGGCGACGCAATCAAAAATTGCAAAAACTGCCACGACTGCTTCGAAGGATACGGCGGCGAAGACCTCAAATGGGTCATAAACTTCCCAGGAAAACTAAAAGACTGCTACGACATCTCAGGATGCGCACGCCTCGAACTATCAATCGAAGGCCAAGCCGTCGGCCTACCCGGATACAACATTCGATATTGCCATACAATCATAAACGGCGGCCGCGACATGACTTATTGTGCCTTCACTGACGGCGGCCGAGAACAATTCGGATGCGTCGGAACCAAAAAAGCCAAACACTGCATCCTCAACAAGCAATACTCGCCGGAAGAGTACAAGCGCCTATGCAAAAAACTCATCGCCCACATGACCGAAACAGGCGAATGGGGCGAATTCTTCCCCGCTGAACTTTCTCCATTCAAATACGAAGAAACTGTAGCTAATTTGTATTTTCCACTCTAAACAAACCCCACTTTACATTCCAAGTTATTTCAAGTAACATATCAATGTAAATGCCATTAATTTTTAATTAAAAAAACATGCCTCTTCTACAAGTACAAATCGACGCAAAATTAAAAAAAGCCATAAAAACCAAGTCATCCGCCTATGGAGTTCCCGCAAGTTCTCTGGTAAAAATAGTCCTAACAAAAGCATTTATCGAAAAAAAAGAGACTATTAAGGAAGGAAATGTATTCAACGCACAAAGAGACAACAATGGACAAGGCCTAAAAATAGACGATCTCATCGATATGCTCTAAAATCGAGGGCCCTACTCAAACTAAAATGACAGATAAAATTCAGAAATTTCTTCATTCTCTAGACAAAAAAACTAAAGCCAAACTTGAAAAACGGTTAGCACAACTCAAAAAATCTCCTTTCAAAGGAAATGACATAAAAAAATTAAAAGGCTACAACAATCTATATAGACTACGCCTAGGCAAAATTAGGATCATCTACCAAATCGCCAATACAAACGTAGAAATCATCGACATAGACTACCGCGGAAACATATACTAGAGATATGCCCCAAACCAAAATCTGTAAAACCTGTTCACAACCCTTCGAAGTCACCGACCACGAGCTCGCCCTATACAAAAAATTCGCCCGCAACACCAATCACTCGGAAGATCCCGCAGAATCACTTCCCGATCTCTGCTTCGAAGACCTACAAAAACGTCACCTCTGCCTTCGCAACGAACGCCACCTGTACACAAGAAAATGCGACGCCACCGGCGAAACAATTGTCTCTCAATACTCAGAAGAAAAACCACACAAAATCTACAAAAACGACTACTGGTACAGCGACAAATGGGACCCACTCGAGCACGGCCGCGACCCGGACTTCACAAGACCCTTCTTCGACCAACTTCAAGAACTGCAACTCAAAATTCCACGCCTCTCCCTCTCAAACATGAAAAGCGTTAACAGCGACTACTGCAACATGACCGTCGGCAACAAAAACTGCTACCTCATCTTTGGCGGCGATTACAACGAAGACTCAATGTACGGCGTCCTCTCGATGCACAACCGCGACGTCGTCGAATGTGACTACAGTAACCATTGCGAATTCTGTTACGAAATCTCCGACTGCCTCAAATGCTACAACTGCGACTACTCAAGAGACTGCAAATCCTGCCATGACTGCAGTTATGTCTCCGACTGTATTTCCTGTAACAACTGTATCCTCTGCACAAATCTAATTAATCAATCCTACTGCATAGAAAACAAACCCGTACCAAAAGAAGAGTACGAAAAGCGCAAACAAGCCCTCCTCTCCCCAGAAAATCGCAAAAGAACATATGACCGCTTCCTAGACCTATTCGCAAAGCGCATAGTTAAATTCGCACACGCAATCCATTGTGAAAATTCAACAGGCGACTACCTCAAAAACTGTAAAAATTGCATAAACTGCTTCGACACCTCCGAAGGAGAAGATATTTGTAACGTCATTTTTGCCACAGAAGGCAAAGACTGCTTCAATTCAACTTTACTCGGCCACAAAAGCCAACTCTGCTACGACTCAATCGCAACTTTTACATCATACAACCCAAGACATTCATTCTTCACGGTCCACAGCACCGATATCGAATATTGCGATATCTCAATCAACTGCTCCAACCTCTTCGGTTGCGTAGGCCTCCGCCACAAAAAATACTGCATCCTCAACAAGCAGTACGACAAACCAACCTACGAATCCCTACGCAAAAAACTCATCAACCACATGGTAGAAACCGGCGAATACGGCCAATTCCTCCCCCAATCAATGTCCTGCTTCGGATACAACGAATCCACCGCCCACGCATACTACCCTCTCACAAAAGATCAAGCCCTAGCCCAAGGCTACAAGTGGACAGACTAGAGAATAGGTCCACTCGCAGAATCATTAATATAAACCTTAAAAGTCTTCTCCCCAGAAGATTTTTCATCAGCAATAACAAAAAGATTGCCACCTCCACTACAATTGAGAGCATGTTTCTCAATCCTATAATCATACCTGCAAAGCCTATCAAAAGCATCACCCCAAAATTTCCTCCAATTATCTACAGCAGGCTGATTCCACCCAGAAGCACCCCTAATTTCATAAATCTGCATACAGGCCCCTAGAAAAGCCCCCTTATCTCCACTCTCAAGAGCTCTCCCTGCGCCAACACACAAAAGCTTCAACCTAATCTCATTCGCCGACTCGTCAACAGCAGAAAGAACCTTTCTTACACTATCATCCTCCACAATCCCCCCATTTTTAACAGCCTTCAAAGCGGCCAAAAGAATATCTTCTTCAAGCCTACCACCCTCCCCCAAATCAGGATTGCAACTATGTTTATCACTCATAAAGTCAACTTAAGGTTAGTAATTTAATCACACAAACTTAAACAACACAACAAAAATTGCTAATATACAGCTCGAGACCCAACAATGATTTTTAATCTTTAAGCCCATGCCAACTTCAGCATTAGAATACTTCGAACCATACAAAGACGTCTCCTTAAACCCAATTCAAAAATCACAAAACGCATTCAAGGCAAGCGATCTCCCTGAATTTCCCGAGGCCGCCCCCGAAGAATGCAAGCATTCAGTAGCACAAGGACTCCTCCTCAACAACCAAGCCCACGAGGACTACAAAGACATGCAAGGTGCACACATAAACACAGAACCAGGCAAACTTTTCCAAATGGCATCGGTCAAAAAAGCAATGGACCTAGCATACAAAGAAGACGTCGGAGACCCAAACTCCCAAGCATACAGAGCCGGAAACGACACGGTCCTTCAAGAACTCGAACCAATGACCCGTGAAATCCTATTCGGAGAGAACAGTGAACTGGCAAAACCAAACTCGCGCGTAGCAACAATCATCCAACGCGGAATGGCCCCCTCATTCACCTTCATAATGGAACTTCTCCGTCAACAACACCCCGAACTCGACACCGTAGTCCTAGGAACCAACGGATACGGCGGATACATGGGAACCCTCCAAAAATTATTCGAAATAACAGAAAAATACACACACTCAACCCCAGAAGGAAACGAATTCAATTTTGATAGCCTCTCAGCAACAGTAAAAGGACTCCAAGATCCATCAAAAGCAGTCCTCCTACTCCAAGCCGCCGCATACAACTACACCGGAGTTAATCCAACCTCAGAACAAAAACGCCAAATCGTTGAACTAATCAAAGAAACCGGCATAATTCCTCTAATTGACAGCGCATACCAAGGCCTAACCCGCGGAATAGACGAAGACACCGAACTCATTCGCCTCCTCGGAGAAACAGACGTTCCTTTTGTAGTCACAGATTCATATTCAAAGAAAACTCCACTCTACGTCCAACGCCTTTCGTTCGCACATTTCGCAACAGGAAACCCCGATCAGGCAAAAACTCTCAGAGACAATGCATTCGCACTCATAAGAACAAATATACTCTCTCCTCACCCATCATATAGAATCCTCCACGATCTCCTCAAAGATCCAGCCCTCCGCAAACAATGGCTCGAAACCGACATTCCTACAGCACGCGCAATCCTCCACGACACAAAACATCGCATGGCCCAAGTACTCGGATCAGGATTCGAATACGTCGACCCAAACAACACCCAAGGAATGTTCAACAAATTCAATATCTCACACGACGGTGTCGCCGCACTGGCAGAAAGACACAACATATTCGCCGTCCCAGCAAAAGACGAAGACCGCCTGACTCCGGAAGGCCAACCATCACAAGCGGCACGCGTAAACATGGGCTCAATCCCAATCGATTGCATACCATACATAGCAAGCTCAATCAGAAAGATCTACGAAGAATTCCGAAGCGACTAAGCAACACCAAAACACTACAATTCCATTTCCATATCCCTTCTGGTAAGATATATCCATGCGCTTCGACATCCTCACAATTTTCCCTCAAATCTTCGATTCATACTTCAATGAAAGCATCATTAAACGCGCCCGCCGCGAGCGCCTTATCGACATTTACGTCCATGACATCCGAAAATTCTCACTCGACAAGCACAAAAAAGTCGACGACAAACCCTTCGGCGGCGGACCTGGTATGCTAATGACTCCTCAGCCAATATACGACACAATCAAACACGTCAAACGGTTCAACTCAGGCCCAGTCATTTTCCTAACTCCAGACGGAAAACAGTTCACTCAACGTCGCGCAGAACGCCTCGCGTCCCGCCTCATCAAACAAAACAAGCGCCACTCTCGCAAAAAAGCCAAGCCCGGCCTGATCCTCCTCTGCGGCAGATATGAAGGTATCGATCAGCGCCTCCGCGACAACTTCATCGACGAAGAATGGTCAACCGGCAAATACGTCCTAACAGGAGGCGAGCTCCCCGCGATGGTCGTTATTGATTGCCTCGCCCGCCTAATCCCAGGAGTCCTCGGCGACGAAGAGTCCCCTGAAGAAGAAAGTTTCTCAAAAGCACTCAAAGGCAAAAAAGAATACCCACAATACACTCGTCCGGCCACCTTCATGGGCCACGAAGTACCCGATATCCTAACATCTGGCCACCACAAAAAGATAAAAGAATGGCAAAGAAAGAAGTTGAGATAACAGGGTTTTATCCCGGATAAAACAATCCTCAACCTGAAAAAATCATTCATCCGGGATGAAAATTCCACCCCACCTCCCATGCACAGAAAACGCCTAGACAAAATCTTCACAGAATTCAATTCAGCCCCGGTAGGACTGACGCACCAACAAGCCCAAAAAAACCTTTCCCAACTCGGACCCAATATAATCCATACAAAAGCGAGAAAATCTTGGATACTCCAATTCCTCGAAGAATTCATAGACCTAATGGTCATAATATTGATAGCCGCCGCCGCTCTCGCATACGCATTTGGGGAAGTAACCGACGCAACAGTCATCTTCGCAATAGTCCTACTCAACGCAACAGTCAGCTTTGTCCAGAAATTCAAAGCAGAACGCGCAATCGAAGCCCTTAACAAACTAACAACACCTCACGCCCGCGTCCTACGAGAAGGCAAACAAGTCCAAATCCCCGCCGAACAAGTCGTCCCTGGAGACATATTAATCCTCCAAGAAGGAGACAAAATCCCGGCCGACGCACGAATAATCGAAGCCAATCAATTCGCAACAGATGAATCAATCCTCACAGGAGAATCCAGCCCCGTTCAGAAAAGAGCGATCACGCTCCGTGGCAAACACCTCCCCAAAATTGAACACAACAACTCCGTATTTATGGGGACAACCATAACTCACGGAACAGCCCGCGCAATTGTATTCGCAACAGGAGAAAAAACCGAATTCGGAAAAATAGCCCATCTAACAGCAACAACAAAGCAAGACCCATCCCCTCTCCAAAAAGAACTCAAACGAATCGGCATAGGAATCCTTATAATAACAGGCATCCTTTCAACAACACTCTTCCTTACCGGGTACTTCCTGCAAGACAAGCCCTTCATAGAAAATCTGCTTTTCACCGTATCTGTAGCCGTCGCGGCAGTACCGGAAGGCCTTCCGGCAACAATAACAATAGCTCTCGCCCTCGGCGTCCAAACTCTCGCACGCAAAAAAGCGATAATGAAACAACTCTCATCAGTTGAAACTCTAGGAGCAACCACCGTAATACTCTCGGACAAAACAGGAACACTCACAAAGAACGAAATGACAGTCAAAGAGCTATACTTCAATGACATATACGCAGAAGTAAAAGGCACAGGCTACGACACAAAAGGCGAAATCTCCATCTTCCCCCAAGGCCCAACCTCAGGATCCATAACTATCAACAAAGAACTTGAGAAAAAATACCCACACATAGCTGAAAGCCTCCGCCTGCTCTGCCTCACCGGAACACTCTGCTCCGACTCAAAACTCACAGAAGACAAGAAAAAAACAACACTCATCGGCGACCCCACAGAGGGCGCCATCCTAACACTTGTGAGAAAAGCCGGATTCACGTTCGACAAATTCGAAAACTCACACAAATACCTCGAAAAACTCCCGTTTGATTCGAATCGAAAAAGAATGTCAGTAGTCGTAAAAAATCTCCACACTCACGAAATATTCGCCCTCACAAAGGGAGCTCCGCAAGAAGTCCTCGACAAATGTACCGGCATCTTACTCAACGGCAGAAAAGTCGACCTCACAAAAGAAGCACGCAAAAAACTCATGAAAAAGAATGAAGAATTAGCCAAAAAATCACTCCGCGTAATTGCGATCGCATATAAAGAAATGCCTAAAAAACAAAAAGACAGATACACCGAAGCGGCAACCGAAAACAACCTCACGTTCGTAGGATTCATCGGCATGATGGACCCTCCACGCAAAGAAGTTCCCGAAGCCATAGCCCTAACAAAAGAAGCAGGAATAAAGACATACATCGTCACAGGCGACAACGGCTTCACCGCCTCAGCAATAGCGAAGCAAATAGGCCTCATCACCTCAAAAAACTTCGAAATAATAACAGGCCAAGACCTCAATAAAATCTCAGATAAAAAACTGAAGAAACTCCTTCAGGACAAAGAAAAAGAAATCATATTTGCCCGCGTCAGTCCTCAACACAAACTCAAGCTAGTAAATATACTCAAAGAACTCGGTGAGATCGTCGCAGTAACGGGCGACGGCGTCAACGACGCCCCGGCCCTCAAACGAGCAGACATAGGGATAGCAATGGGCATCAAAGGCACAGACGTCTCAAAAGAAGCGGCGACGATGGTCCTGACCGATGACAGTTTTAATTCAATAGTTCGCGCAGTCGAAGAAGGCCGCACCGTCTACCAAAACATGAAGAAATTCATCTTCTACATATTCTCGTGCAACATCGGCGAACTCCTGACAGTTTTCGTAGCAATCGCCGCCCGCCTCCCCGCTCCTCTCACGGCCGTCCTGATCCTATCAGTAAACGTCGGGACCGACATCCTCCCGGCCCTGGCACTCGGCGTCGAACCAACCTCAAAAGACATAATGTCACATCCCCCACGCAATCCCAAAAAACATCTAATCGACCTCCCGTTCGCAAGCCGCTTCGTATTCCTAGGCCTCTTCATCGGAGCTATTGTCCTCGGCGTCTTCACATGGAACCTTTACCGATACGGCTGGTCTTTCGGCGACACCATCGACACATCAACAATCGCCTACATAAAATCAACCACAATGGCATTCGCCACCCTCGTAGTCATTCAACTCTTCAACGCATACAACGCCCGCAGTAATACCCGCTCAATCCTAAATGCAAACTTCTTCCGCAATCCATATCTCATCGGAGCCATCATCGCTTCATTCGGAATCCTGTATGCAATCACTTCAGCGCCAACACTCCAAACATATCTCAAGACAACTTCCCTTACAGGTACCGAATGGACGATCGTATTCCTGTCTTCATCTTTCATAGTTATGATCGAAGAAATCCGCAAACTATTTATTAAAATCAGATGATGCGCAATTCTAAGCCACAAATCTCTCTCCCCTCCTCAGGCTACATTCGCATAAAAGTCACACCAAAAAGCTCCAAAACCGAACTCACGGAAATCCTGCAAAGCCCGGAAGGCCCGGAATACAAAATCCGCCTCAAAGCCACCCCTGAGAAAGGCAAAGCCAACGACGAACTCATCCGCTTTCTCTCAAAAGAACTCCAAATCTCACGCCAAAACATAAAAATCATCAGCGGCAAAACCGATCGCATAAAACTCATCAAAATTTCACAATGACCACTCATACTCACAAACCAAAAAAATCCCTCGGCCAAAATTTTCTCAAATCCAAAACCGTAGTAAGCCAAATCCTTAAAACAGCAAAACTCACCGGAAAAGACCACGTCATCGAAATAGGCCCCGGCCTCGGCATTCTCACAATCCCACTCTCCAAAATAGTAAAAAAAGTCACAGCCATCGAACTAGACCCTGAACTCATACCAATACTTGAGGAAAAACTAACCAACGTCGAAATCATCAACCAAGACGCACTCAAATTTCAGCCACCAAAAACAACCAAATACAAAGTAGTCGCAAACATCCCCTACTACATCACATCTCCCCTCATCACCCACTTCCTCACAAACCCCAACCCTCCAACATCCTTAACTCTACTCGTCCAAAAAGAAGTCGCAGAAAAAATCGTCATAGACCCACCGTCCTCAATCCTCGCTCTCCAAGCCCAACTATACGCAAAACCACACAAAGCATTCAAAGTCCCCGCAAAACACTTCAGCCCTCAACCAAAAGTAGATTCAGCAGTCATACACCTCGAAACCCTCCCAAAATCCAAGCGCCCACAAAATCCACAACAAATCCTCACCCTCGCAAAACTCGCCTTCTCTCAAAAACGCAAAAAACTCAGCAACACCCTCAAGGAACATCGCGAAGCCCTTACAAAACTCGGCCTACAAGACAAACGCCCTCAACACCTCTCAATCAAAGACTGGGAAGAACTAAGCAGTTGATCATGATCAACTGCGAGGCTCAATAACCGCATTTTTGAGAATTTCTACCTCCTCCACTCTACAAAACCTTCCCCAAATCATCCTTCATCTTAATAGCCGCCTCCCTCGCCGCTTCTCCATACGCTTCAGGACCATACGTATCGTCTTTTTCATACGCAAAGATTATCCCGCGAGACGAATTCACGACAGCTCCAAACCCATCATCATTAAAACACGGCTTCACATCCTCAGCTCCACCTCCCTGCGCCCCATATCCGGGTACAAGAAAGTATGCAGTCGGCATGATCTTTCGCAACTGCGCGGCTTGCTCAGGATAAGTCGCACCAACAACAGCTCCAACACAGCTATATCCACTTTCTCCAATCTCATCCGCCCCCCAACTATCAACGTAATATCCCATCACTTCATAAACAGACAAATCATCCTTTTTTCCAATTTTTGGATCCAGAATTCTCAAATCCTGCAAATCACCTGACGACGGATTCGACGTCTTCACAAGCACAAACAAGCCTTTACCATTTTGCCCAGCAACTTTCACAAACGGCGCAACTCCATCAAGCCCAAGATATCCATTCACCGTCACACTGTCCGCATCAAAAACACGCATTCCTTCGTCCTCAATCGCAGTATCCCCAAGATACGCATTCGCATACGCCTCAGCAGTCGAACCAATATCGTTGCGTTTAACATCCGCAATAGTGATTAGCTCTTTCTCATGTGCATAATCCAATGTCTCTTGATAAGCACGCATCCCCTCAGCTCCAAAAATCTCATAAAAAGCAACCTGCGGCTTCACAACCGGAACAATATCCGCAACCGCATCAATCACCCCTTTATTGAATTCGATCAGAGCCTCAGCGGCCGCACGCAGAGGATTCTTTGCATTCTCCGGCGCCTTAAAAGCCTTCTCCCGAATAAAATCCGGAATCTGCTTAAGCCGCGGATCAAGTCCTACACAAATAGGGTTCCCCTTCTTTTTAATGGCTTCAACAAGCCTATCAGCGAAATGTTTTTGCATGGTTGAGTTTGTTAATTTTGCTCGCGAGCAGTATCTCACACCGGAGTCCCATGCTCAAGAGCATACTTTCGAACATTTCCCATCTCGACTTCATCCCCATAAGCTTTCCCCATCCAAATACGGAAAAACACACCCCTAAGCGGAACCCCTAAAGACACAGCATCCTCATAAACCTTTTCCCGAGCACAAGCTGTCGAAGAAAATTGCAACCAATAAATCATAAATCTCGAGTCAGGAAAAACTCCAAGTATCCTCATATTTCCATAAGCCAACTCCATTTGAGCAAACTTAATCTCATCAGATTGTCTACCAGAAGCAATCCTGGACGCAATATTCCCAAACTGAAAAACAACACAACACTGATGCTGAATCTTTGCAATATTATCAGCCAACTCGCCCTTCCCCGTCTCTGAAAGCTCTTTTTTCAAAGCATCCACCCGTCCACACGGGATTCTCAAGTCTTTACGAGCGTCCTTGCCCAAAGGCACCTCCTTCAAAAACTTCTTCCCAGACCCACATCTCCTAAGCCCCCTCAAAAGCACATCAATCTCCTCCTGTACAGAATGAGGAGACCCTTGTCTTACATTTCCCCATTTTAGATGTCCGACACCCATATCTATTTGAAATTTATTACTTCTTCCTTTTCACAGGCCCCTTCCCATTACCATTTTTCCTCTTCGCCCTCTTCGCTTCAACAGCTAAAGCTCTAAGACCACCATAAAAGTCCGCCAAAACCTCACCTACTTCACCTTCCTCAGCCCCAATCAAAGCTTGCACAGCATTCGCGGCTTTATTCAACTGCCCTCCCTGCAAATCAACTTCAGCAACAAGTCCATTCAAAGCATCAACAGCTCCTTCTTCTCCAGCCTTAGCTCTCTCCAAAATATCAGTGACCCTTTCCATGAACACCTCAACTTTCGGCCTTGCAGGAACATCTGAATCTTCATCCATTCTTTTCTTTCCAGCTTTTTCAAGCAAGTAATTAGCGACACACCAAAAATCATTCGGCTCCTCAATGTTGTACTCATACTCCTTGCACAGCTCTAACAATATATCATACGCACGAACATAATCTTTTTTTCTCGCAAACTTGAAACCCTCAACAAAAGCCAAAGGATCCGCAGAATCATCAAATTCCTCTCCATCAGCTTTCGCATCTTCCTGCTCCAATAAATCCTCAATCAAAACCGCTAAAAGACTTCTGAATTTTTTCATCTTTCCTCCACTAAATTCAGAATTTTCCAATGCCTTCGAATAAAGCTCCAACCATCCTTCCCCTTCCTCAAAAGAAACTCCCGCCATATGAAGTTTGGCCAAGTAATCAATATCAATTCCCTCCTCATCATCTCCATACAAATCAGGATCAGCAAAGAACCTTTTAAGTCTAAACAAAACCTCTCCGGCTCTCAATCCCCTTGCCCCAAAATTCACCCCATCAACAATCTCATCACTCGGCTCAATTTCATCATCAAACATCTTCCTAGCCATAATCATGAAATCATCCGGATGCTTACACTCCGCCATATACTCATGTGGCTTCATAACATACAAACTCCCACCATGAATATCTTTTACAAAGTTTAAAAATATTTCCTCATACACAGCTTCCCCTCCATTCCTCCACATCTCATAAGCCTCAAAAGGTTTTATTTTGCACTTATCATAAAAATCATAAAAACTATTCCCCATCACCGCACAAAGAAGCGGATGCAAGTTGATAGACTCCACAATCCTAGCAGGAACCTTAAGCTCTAGATGCTCAAAAATAGCAAAAGCCACCATAAGACCACGCGATGGCGCAAGTAATCCAGCATTTTGCTTCCTCTTAACCAAGCCATTTTTAGAAAACTTTCCAAATCTCTTGGTAGCCCAAGGCTTCAAGCCCTTTCCAGAATCATCATCGCTTTCAGCCGCAGCCTTTTTTGCAACCGCCTCTTCGATCATCTCGGCTAACTCTCCTTCAGCATTAGTTCCACTATTCCCATTTGCTTTATCGCCAAAATCCATGTCATCAAGAGAGAACGATGACCTCTTTCCAAGACCATCCATCAAAGCCTCTTTTTCAACCTCCTTCTCATCAACATAATGATAAGCCATTTCATTAAAAGCTTTTTCATCTTCATCGCTCAAAGGAAAATCATCTCCTCTTTCAACTTTCAACTTTCCCAAAAGCTCAGAAACCGACGAACTTGCTTTACAAGCATCAAAAAATCTTTTATCCAAAGCCATTCCTCTCTTCTCCATCAACCACTCAACCAATATAATCAAATGCTTGGATCGTTGTATACATATATTAAACATCGTCTCAAAAACATAATCAGGCAACTCGGAAGCCCCATCCATTTCATAACTGTTCTTGTACATAAGTTTCATAAAATCAAGCATAGAAGAAGCCTCTTGAGGAGTTTCACACATACTATAGGAAAGCCTAACCAACACTTCTCCGGGAAGAATAGTCCTTTGTTCCTTTAGCGGTTTATCCAAATCCTCAGGATGAGGCAAAGAGATTATCCAATTAATAATAGCTCCCCTCTTAAAATGAGAATCAGTACTCAAAATAAGATTCATAAGAAAAAATCCACTCCTTATAAGTTCATGAAGAACCGGGTTTTCCCCAATCTTATACAAAACATATTCAAAATCAGCATCACTAGTATTACTCAAAAGAATAATAAAACTATCAGCAGTAATCTTAACATCCGATTCAAAAGCATTTATCAAAACATCAAGCTTGGCCGCAACACGAATATCAGTATCCGGCTCTTTGTCAGTAGGCTCACCTTCATCATCAACCATCTGTAAATCTTGTTTTATATCTCCCTCAAACTGATCAACCCTCTTCATCCATGCATGATACAAATTAATGTCATTAAACCATGCAGTTAACATCCCCTCCTCACAAATTTTATCACGAACTTTTTTGCACTCAGCATAATTCTCCAATCCACAAAACATCACATCATAAATAGTTTTATCAGGTTTCACGTTAAAACTAACCATCACTTCCACACATCTCATCTTATCCTCAGCAGTCACCGCCTTCTCAAGTCCAACCTTAAAAACACTCGGATGCAAAAATCTCTCTTTAAAGCCTTTCACAGAAACAAAAGCTTGATAAAAAAGATCTTTCCATTCTTCATAATCTTTAGCATCTTCCAAAACCTTCAACACAGTACAAATCTTCAACGCATGCAAATTGATATCTCGAGCCAAACCAGTAGCGTAAGTATGCTCCATTTCATTACTACCCCGCCCCCTATCAATAATCCCTTCAACTGAAGGCATATCAAGAACAGTAAGCTTACTCACGTCAGCTTCGCAATCCGGCTCCGAGAATTCAACCCCACAGCCCTTCCCAAACTCTGTCACTTCCGAACAAGACCGATGTCTCATCTCATCAAACAAATCAGCAATTTTATCATAAGTTCCATTCTGCAAGCCCCTCAAAAACTCCCCAGTATAACACCCCTCAGTAAACCACCTCAAGGCAAGAGACTCTTTCCTCTGTTCCAACTCCCAATCCCCATTCGCGTGATCTTCCTCATGGTCCGGCAACGGCCTCAAGTCCTCATACCCCTCAAACAACGCCTCCCCTCTCTCCTCATACAACCTATCAATAACTTTTCAATCTCCTCCTTCCAATACGGAAACAACCTCTTCGAGATCACTTTCCCATAAACGACATCCTTGCCCACATCTGTAGGCGAACTATCCAAAGCCATATTTTTAGTGCTTTATAAATCAAAATGGGAGCTAATCTAACTTAAAAACTTAAATCTGTCAACCCCTGTTTGCCGGATTCCCCCTCCCGTACACCCAGTTTTCAGGAGAAAAATACTTTATTCCAACAGGTTTATTTCTAAAAACATTAACCTGTAAAAAATTATAATAAGGAAGCCACTTTTCTCCATCATTTTCCCCGCACTTCTCATGCAAAAAGGCTAAAACACCACTAAATCTACTAGCCTCAGCATTCCAATTAAAAGGCATCGCACGAAAAGCCCGCCCAAGATGATCGCTCAAAGGCGCCCTCCCCTCAAAAGCCACTGTCAAAAGCTCAACTACATCAGGGACATTCTCACAAGCCTGCAATTCAAAAGCAAGAAAAGACATATCCTTACAATAATCTCTTTTTCCATCCAATCCTTTCGGCCCCTCAAGGCCACTCAACACCTCACAAAAACGATTTCTCAAACCAGCCAATCTGGCCGCAACATCCCTCTCCTTCAACTGCCCCAATCTTCCAAGCATCCTTCCCGCCTTATTGCAAGGAACAACAACTTCTCGCCCCAGCTCCCCTGACTCCGCATGAAGCAGCCCAAAATCAAACAGAGAAGGATTGATAAATCTAGAATCATTTAAATTGCTAAGATCACTTACAACATGATCGAATTCCTCCGCAGAAATCCCAACAGCCTCTAAGGCCTCCCTATATGAACCATCAGGTCTATACATGAAATTACTCTTTACGAAAATGGTGACAGACCATACCCGCCCACCTGGAGATTGTCAATCTTTCATGTAACACTCCTACGCAAGCCCATGCTTCTCGCCCCATCCAGCAGTATCGTCCTTGAAGTCCATCACGACATCATATTGCTCCTCAGTTATATCCCCTCTCTCCCTCGCCAACCCTATAATATCCGTAAATCCAGTCAAATTCGTCAGCCGAATATCCGCTTCTGCAAACCTATCTGCTGATTTCACCAATTCCCAACTCACAATCGCAAAAATATCAGTCACCGTACAATTCACTTCCCGTACAGCCTCTGCCGCCTTCACACTCGACCCCCCAGTCGAAATCAAATCCTCAACAATCAAAACCTTCTGCCCTGTCTCAAGCACTCCCTCAATTTGCTTCCCAGCCCCATGTTCTTTTTTCTCCGGTCTTATATATACCATCGGCAGATCCATCTCATACGCCAAAAACGCCGCCCAAGGAATAGCCGCAGTCGCAGTTCCTCCTATAACATCCGGCATTTCCATCTCCCCACGAGCCACTTTTTCATCTATAAGTTGCTTAAACACCTCAGTCACAACCTTCCGCTCCTCAGAAAACGAAATCATCTTCCTATTATCACAATAAACCGGCGATTTTATCCCACTTACCCAACTAAACGGCGGATCCATTTTTACGACCACAGCCTTCCGTTCCAACAAATTCGTCGCAATTTTGCGAGAAAGTTCATTTGAATCTTGCATAAGATTTTTGGTTAGATATTTAGCAGCCTAGCTCGACTCCGCTGGCCACGCACAGCAAAACTACCAAAGCCCAAAACAAAAAGCAAATCAACCCACGATGCGCAAGACTAGAGTCTCACCAGAAACCAATTTGACCAACAAGAGGGAATATGTTATAATAAAGAAGTCTATTAAAACAAAAATTAACAAAAACAAAAATGAAAACTTCTTTCAAAGAAAACCGTCTCTGCCATCTTGAGAATTTTTCAAAAAGAACAAAAACCCCAGAAAAAACTGACCAAAAAGCCCACCTTGGAGAAAGAAACAAAATGTCCAAAGAAGCAGGTGAACCCAAACAACCCAAGCTTACAGAGCAAGAAGCAGAATATACAAATTACATGCATAAAAAGTTTGCAGACCTACGTTACTATTTCAGTGCTCACAGTCACCGTTACGAGGGTTACGATAGCGACGAACAGCGGAAAGGAGGCAACAACAAGACGAAATTCATAAAAGAAATCATCTGGCTAACCAACCACCTTGGCGTAAAACCAACCTCAATAGTTTGGGAGGAGATATTCCCAGTGAGAACAAAAATAAACTTTATAGGAGGAAAAGTAACCGCCGAAGAACACAATGAAAACCTGGAAACAATCAATAAAGTCCATCAATGGATAAGCGATAATCTTAAGGGATAATCTATCACCTACCACTCAACCTTCCTACCCACCGAATCACGGTGATATTTTCCAAATTCACTAAACGAGAGAGCCCTTTCCCCATCAAAAACAGTCCCCTCCTTACACACACAAACTCCACTATCGTCCACACAACACTGCCCACAAACTCCAAATCCGCATTTCATATATCGCTCCAACGCAAGCTGACTCGGTAAATCTTTCGTCCGAGCAAGTTCAGCAGCTTTTTTCATCATCACTTCCGGCCCACACGCAAAAACCCGATCAATCGGCCCAGCCCCATCATCATCATCACGCGCAAGAATCTCCTCCAAAACCTCAGTATTATACCCCTTATGCCCCTTCGATCCATCATCAGTCGCCGCGTGATATTTCACATCCGAACCAAGCTCACTAATTCTCTCCTCATAGAGCAAAAGATCAGCCGATCGCGCCCCAACAATAAACTCAACCTTGCAACCATCTGCCACAGCGGCCCTGGCAACTCCATACAAAGGCGCGGCTCCATACCCTCCAGCCAAAAGCGCCAAATGCTCTCCTTTCTTCCATTCATACGAAGTCCCAAACGGACCACGAACACCAACCAAATCCCCTTCCTTCAACTCAAACAACGCCTCAGTCGCCGGCCCAACCTTCGCTATTGTAAGCCAAAACTCACGCGCCCCAGCTTCAGCCCCACCCCCATCATACGCAATCGAAAACGGCTTTTCATCAACATCGGGAATCCAAAGCATCACAAATTGCCCCGGCTTACTCCCCAAGTCATACTCAAAAACAAAAGTCTTAATCGTATCCGTCTCTTTAACGATCTTTTTTATAGGTAGAACCTCAGGTCTTGTATCGAAATTTTTAACGTCCATATTTTTTAGCTTAACTATTTAACAACCCCCACGATCTCACTCAAATCCTTAACCCCATTCGCATCACACCACTCGTTCATCTCACGAACAATCTCACCAAATCCTTCAGCCCCCCGATAATAAACCATCGTTCCAATCCCAACCAAAGTCGCGCCAGCCATCATCATTTCAATCGCGTCTTCACCAGTCATCACTCCTCCAGTCCCAATCACAGGTAGACCGGTCGCCTTCCAAACATCATTAACACACTTCACAGCAATAGGTTTAATCGCCGGCCCACTCAATCCACCAACACGATTCGTCAACACTGGCTTGCGAAGCTTCAAATCGATAGCCATCCCAGGCCCAACAGTATTTATTGCACAAAACCCATCCGCTCCAGCCTCAGCACATGCCGAAGCAATAGCTCCAATAGCAGGAGTATTCGGCGAAAGCTTCACAATCACCGGCGGCACGCCCGAACCAGCCCCACCAACAACTCCACGAACCACTTTCACAACCTCACCAGCCAACCCAGCTTCACAAGCAAACGGCACACCAAATTCATCCTCAACATTCGGACAAGATATATTAATTTCAATCACATCAGGTTTCAACTTCACAATCTCCCCAGCAATCTTCTCAAACTCAGAAACCTTCCCAGCCACAACACTCGCAATCAACGGCCCCGGCCGACCCCCTTCAGAATATTCATCAAACAAACCACGCGCCTTCTCAATCCCCGCATCCGACAAACCAACCGCATTCAAAAAATACTCCTTCGTCCCAAACATCGTCGGATTTTTATGCCCTTTGTGCTCCTCCATCCATATAGATTTCGTCGTCACGCCACCAGCTCCCAACTCAACAACTCGACGAAGCGAAGCCGCAGTCACCCCCAAAACACCCGACGCAAGAACCGTTGGGTTCTCGAACTCTACGCCGCAGTAAGTCATTTTTAGATTCGCCATGAGAGGTAAGGTTGTCACATTGAACTTTTCTTACATAAATTTACAACAAAACTCAAAAGCATACAACCCAAATCCCTTCCAAAATTTCCTCACTGTCTGATACGATGATCTCCATTGAAATTTCCCAAGTGCTATTTTTTAGAACCATCACTCATGCAAAATCAATTGAACACACTCCTCCGCTCCACAGTCCCAGAAGTAGATGAAACAGCAAGAGCTCTCGACAAAAACCACGACAAACTCGAAATAGCCCTCCTCAAAGCAACCAAAGTCAGCCAAAAAGCAACAACAACAATTACCGACGAAACAATCCTCGCCACATACGGAACCATCAACAACCTCCCCGAAGACACAGAAGCCACAGACACCCCATCCGTAGAAGACATCATCGCACAAACAAACGAAAAAATCTCTGCAATCCAAGGCACTGTCCAATTCGAAGAACTCAAGGACAAAGCCCCAAAACAGGACGAAGCCACCCATATTCGCCACTGGACCCCACTCCAAACCAGCATCCAAATAGTCAACGAACTCACCCCCGAACTCCAAGCCCTCCACAAAAAAGCAATTCTAAGACGAGAAGAAATGAGAAGCCCAGCCTACCACATACTCCTCGACTCATTGGCAGGAGTAGTCAACGGCATCCCTTTTAAAACCCTCGTAAAAAATTTAGAGCCACTAGCTAAAGAAAAAAACAAGGACCCAGAAGACTTCACAAAAAAACAAATCAACAACTTCAACACCTGGAACACAAAAGACCACAATCTTCGCATACACATCCGAAACGGAATAGTAATCCTCGGCCCAAATGAAGGCCCGGTCACAATTCTCAAAGAAAAACAAGAACTCACGCTAGAAGAAACCCTCAAACAAATAGACGATTTGGACATAGCCACCCTTGAAAAACTAGCCCAAACTCCCGAGCTCAAAGAGAATCTAGAAGCCCTGACCCTGATCCTAGAAACCCTACTCAAAAAACTAGAAGAAAATTCCAAGTCCACCGAGCCTACAGAGTCCACCTCAGGCAGAATTTTACACACACTAGAACGACTTACTGGAACATACGAAAAACTAAAAACCCTCCCAAAAGCCGTAGAATCATCTAACAAACTAATAGAACACCTGGCAAAAGAACCAAACCAAAAAGCAAGTAGGATCATCGAAGCTGTAAGAAAACTGGACAAACTCACCGAAAAAGCAAAAGCCGCAGAAGATCTCCCAAATTTAAAAAGAACACTGCAACAACTATCATTAGAAGGAGATTTGGTAAGAGCACTGAGCTTGGCAAGAAAAATCTTGAGAATCCAAAAAGAATCCGGCGCAGACATGTGGGCTTTAGCCGAAACAGCCCAAGAAATTGAAAGACTTCAAAAGGCATTGGCAAAAAATGTCCAACCCACACAACAAAACAGAAGACGAGAAAATCCAGACGAAGACCCCGAAATAAGCAGAATTTGCAGAGAATTCCGAGAAGCCGTAAAAAGAAAAAACTTAGATGAGGCAACTAGAATAATAGAAGAAGGATTAAAAATTGCCCCAGATCATCGAGACATTCAAAAAAGAGCCAAAGGGCTTGAAACCATGAAACTAATACTAGCAACCCCAGCATCAATAGAACACACCGGCACATGGGACCTTTTGGGCGCAAGCTTTCCCCTAGAATACCACGGAGAACCTGAGTTGGCCCTAATGTGTCTTGAAAAAATGATTAATTCTCCTGAGCTACGCGATTTCCACGTCAGGGAAACTAGAAAACGCATAGAACGTCTTCGAAGAGTACTAAAAACAAAATCTCCTGCTTCCACAGAAAACAAAGTCCCTGCCCCTGCCAAAGCTGAACCTACCAATAAACCAGCTCCCGCCCCAGCCCCGATCCCTTTTCGCCCTGAACCCAAGAAACCCGAACTCCCCCCACACAAAGCCTTAAGAGAAGATCTAACAACCTGGGTATTTAGCCTCCATAAAGATTCACAAAAAAAACACGGAAATCCAGACAAGGATTGGGAAACGGAAACTGTCCACACAGAAGGAAAAGGAAAGGGGAAAAGAAGACAAGGAGGAGTCAAAAAATTCCTAAAACCACCGGAAGAAACATCTCGACGTCTTGCAGAAGACCTGGAAAAAATACTTGAAAGAAATCAATCCGCAACAGACCAGTTTCTCGCAGAAGCCAGCGATGGAAACTCTGACCTCCTGACAGGAATGCTCTACAACAACCTCCTTCCAAGCCTGCGAGGAGGTAGCTTAAAAAACAACGGCGGCGTAATTCCCGCCATACTCGACCATTTAACTCCAGGTTGGAGAGCCTACCACAAAGGCTAAGTCACCTCCCCCACCAAAATCACTCTTTCGACTCCACCGCGAAGTTTAAGCCCTTCGTAATTACTCCATCCACATTTGTACAAAAGATCACCAGCCTTCACAGTCCACTCTTTCTCCATATCCACCAAAACCAAATCCGCACGACAACCATCCTCAATCCGACCAACATCCTCAAGCCCAAAAATCTCCGCAGGTCTCTCACAACACAAACGAACAATCGCCTCCAAACTCAACTTTTCCTCCGCAACTTCATTCAACAACAAAGGCAATAAAGTCTGAACCTCAGGCATCCCGCTCGGCGGATTCTTGCTCTCCTTCTCCTCCCGTGTATGCGGACTATTGTCCGTCGCAATAATATCAACTTCCTCCGAATAAACAGCTTCCCACAACTTAGCAACCTCTTCAGCACTCCTCACTGGTGGATTCACCTTCAAAAAATGCCCAAACCGCTCGTAATCCTTCTCGCTCAAAAACAAATGGTGAGGACTAACTTCACAAGTCACAAGCCTTCCCCCATCTTCACGGAACTTCGCGATAACATCCAATTCCTCTCGAGAAGAAACATGAGCAATATGCAAAGCCCGATCATTCTTCCGAGCCAAATGACAAGCCTCTTTCACAGCTTCAACCGCGCATCGCACAGACCTCGCCCTCCCATGACTCACAGGATCCTCCAAATCAAATTCTCCTTCATTCTCGACCAAGCAAGCTTGGTCTTCAGCGTGCACAACAACAGGCACATTCGCCAACTTCGAATCCCCCAAAATCGCATCCAACACTTCACCATCCGTCCCCAAATCACCGGTCGAATCACCCATATAAACCTTCACTCCGGCCAAAAACCCAGCCAACTCAGGATCTCCAGCAACTTGCTTAATCTCATCCAGATCCCCACCCCCCATAAAAAGCCTAAAATTACATTTACACTCTCTCTTCGCAATCTCCAACTTCTCAACAAAAGCCTCCTTCGTCAGCACAGGCGGCACAGTATTCGGCATATCAAAAACCGTCGTCACTCCTCCAGCCAAAGCCGCAGAAGATTCGCTCGCCCAATCCCCTTTTTGCGTCAATCCAGGGTCACGAAAATGCACATGCGCATCAATCAATCCCGGCAATAAATATAAACCTTCACGTTCACAATCAATAACCTCCGCCTCCTCTTCCGAAGCTCCCTCCATTACCTGCTCCAGCAAATCCTCTCCCTCTCCAGTCTCACAAACCTTCAAAATCTCACCTCCGCTAACAACAACATCCTTCTCATCAATCCCATGAGACGAAACAACTCTCGCATTTTTTAGTAAAATTTTCTTCATTATTTTCTTTAAGCTACCGCTTTCTTTAAACTACCGTTTTAAAATCAAAGCCATCAACGCCATCCGCAGAGCCAAGCCATTATGAACTTGCTCAAAATACCGAGCCCTCGGATCTCTATCCACAGAAGCCGTAATCTCCTCAACCCGCGGAAGCGGATGCATCAACAAAGCCCCTTTCTTCGCCTTCTTCATCATTACAGGATCAATCACGTACGCTTTCGCATACTTCGCCGCTTCTTTCTTGGACTTGAATCTCTCCTCCTGAATCCTGGTCGCACAAATAGCATCCATCTCCCCAATCACACCCCCCAGCTTAACTACCGATCTAACTTCACACCTCTCAGATCTCAAATATTTCTCAATAGCCATTGGCATCTTCAACGCCTTCGGCGAAACAAAAATAAATTTCACCCCCCAGTGCTTCAACAAATCACACTGCGAATGCGGAACCCTTCCATTTTTCAAATCTCCAATCATCCCAACAGTCTTTCCGGCAACCTTGCCATTCCAAGCCTTCCACATAGTATAGACATCCAAAAGTCCCTGCGTCGGATGTTGATTCGGTCCATCCCCCGCATTTATCACAGGAACATAAGCCCCATCCGCCAACTCAATAACACTCCCAGCATCCGGGTGCCTCATCACAATCAGATCTGCATACTGAGATGTAACTTTCCCCGTATCTTGAAGAGTTTCCTTCTTTTTGATCGACGAAGTCAACATCATATCCGCGCCACTAATCACCCTCCCTCCAAGTCTCAAAAACGCAGTCTCAAAACTAAACCTCGTCCTAGTCGAAGGTTCAAAAAACAACGTCGCAAGCACCTTCCCATCCAAAATTTTCCCAATCCTACCTCCTCTCTTCTGAGCTTTCAAAACCTTCTCCATCTTCAACGCTTTGCTAAACAAAACCTCCATACTTCTTTTATCAAATTGATTTGTCGAAAGTATATTTTTCCTCTTATAATCCATAGAAATTCGTTAAAGATTTCTTAACCTAAATTTACAACAAAGCCCCCAGAGTCGCAAGCTATATATACACAAGTCTCCCATTGACTTCCCTCCCCCCTCTCTCTACAATACCCGCGATGCCAAAAGCAACTCTCGTCCTCAAGGACGGCACCAAACTTCAAGGAGAATCGTTCGGCGCACACCTCCCCTGCGCAGGAGAGGTAGTTTTTAATACCGGTATGATGGGGTATCCAGAAAGTTTCACCGACCCTTCATACAGAGGTCAAATTCTGACACTCACATACCCACTCGTCGGCAACTACGGCGTCCCAGGCGAATGCAAAGACGAAGAAAAACTCTCAAAACGCTACGAATCAAACACTCCACACATCAAAGGTCTAATAGTCAGTGAATACAGCGAAAACTTTTCGCATTGGGAAGCCAAAAAAAGTCTCGGAGACTGGCTCAAAAAACACAACATACCCGCAATCACAGGCATCGACACCCGCGCGTTAACGCAAAAACTTAGAACACACGGAACAATGCTCGGCAAAATAGTTGCAAACAAAGACATCGAATTCCACGACCCAAACAAAGACAACCTCGTTGCCGAAGTCTCAGTCAAAAAACCAATACTATATAAAAGAGGACCAAAAAAGATAATCGCCGTCGATTGCGGCATGAAACTCAATATCCTCCGAAGCCTACTCGCTCGCGACATCACGGTACTCCGAACCCCATGGGACTACGACTTCCTCAAAGCCGGCGATGACTTCGACGGAATCTTCATGTCCAACGGCCCAGGCGACCCCGCAATGCTCGAACCACTCCACGACATCATCCGCCGCGCCCTCAAACTCAAAAAACCAATATTCGGCATCTGCCTCGGCAACCAAATCCTGGCCCTCGCCGCCGGCGCCAAAACCTACAAACTAAAATTCGGTCACCGCGCCCAAAACCAACCATGCCAAGACGTCGATCCAGACTCCCCCAACTTCAAAAAATGCTACGTCACCTCCCAAAACCACGGATTCGCAATCAAAAACGAATCCCTCCCGAAAGATTGGAAGGTCTGGCTCAAAAACCTCAACGACGACACAAACGAAGGCGTCCGCCACCGCACTCTCCCCTACTTTTCATGCCAATTCCACCCTGAAGCAACCCCAGGTCCAACCGACACAGAAAAATTCTTCGATGAGTTCATAGGGATGCTGTAGGAACAAGTTGACTTCCTCCTCCAAACCCTTATAATTTCGTCCTTTTTTATAAACACCAATAAATGGCTAGAAGAGCAGTCGTACGCCCACAAGCAGAAGCCCTCCTAGAAGCACTTGGATCCCAACTCGAACCAAAATTCCCCAAATCTCACTCTGGATTTCCCCGCCCACTCTATCCACCAAAACTGACAGAGGAAGTGGCAAACGAAAATATCGACACACTGAGAAGATCCACAAGAGAAGAACTACTCGCCACGCTAGAATCCCCGGCAATACATTTGGATAGCTCTTCAATAAACAGGTATAGAAACCTAGTAGCCGCACTTGTAGTACAGAATGGACAAACAGAGACCGATATTAACTCAACACTAGAAACCCTCACCGAAAAAATCCTAATCTACAACAAAGAAAGATTTAACAGATATCACGATCCTAAAGCGTTAAATAAACACTTAGCTCCCCTAGGACAAGTCCTAACAATACACAAAGACCTTCAAATCGAAACCGACGAAGTTGAAATCACAGATCACCTCACAGTCCCAATGCAAGAAATCCACAAAGCCGCAGAAAAAGAATTTGAAGACGGCACAACGTTCAATGAAAAAGAAAAAACAGTACTTGAAGTATTCGCAAATCAATATTGGGGTCTATCAATAGAAGACACAATAAAAAGAACCCATTTCACAGAGAAAGAATTGCTGCAAATAATACACTCAATAAACCAAAAAGCAGAAAAGGCCGGCCTTCCATTCAGGATAACAATAAGAAATGGCATTGCGATCCTGGTCTCAGAAGACAACAAAATCTCAGTCCCATGCCTTACAAAAAAACGAGTAAAATCAGTCCCCTCCCCTCAGATACACAGCCCACAAAGATTAAAAACAAGAGAAAAAGAACACTTCCCTCACCCTGGAGAAGACGGCCCAAATAACCACACAAACAACTACCTAACACACCAACTTCAGTTAGCCACTCCAGAAGAAATAGAAGAAATATTGGAATCCATGATTTTAGCAAACAAAACAAGTGAATACACCACAGCAATTATAATGTATCTGAAAACAAACCTTGAAGCACCTATATCAGAAATAGTAGAAATATACCCAGGAACTCAAAAAAGCCCAACCGCAATAAAAACTCGCATAAACAGAAAAACTCACCATGGAATACCAGAACCCCTAAGGAAAATACACATAGCAGAAAGAGTAAATCTAAATGATCCCCAAGATCCGATCTGGAGTCTCCAAAACCACGGAAAAGCAATTGTAGTCGCCCAAATAAACGCAACATTAGAAAGAATACACAATGACGTGGAAGGACAATCCGGTCTACTCAAAACACTCCACGAACAATGGTGGGGGGTCGAAATGCCAGACACTGAAGAAACAAGAGTAGAAATAGAAAAAACCAATAATTCCATCAAAGACAAAGAATACTATGTCGCATACAGAAATAGCATCGCAATCCTCGCACACAAGAAACTCCCAATAATGGTGCTAGACCCAAAAGTCTCCCCACAAAACCTACGATACGATTACGAAACTCTCGCAGAAGTGACTAGCGGAGAAAAATCAGCCATACGAAGAACCCTCCAATCAATCCACTCAAAAAATTCAAGACAAGAAGTTTTTACAGCCGCACAAAAATACGTTGATCTAATCCACAAAAAAAACCAAGCAGACAGCATAGAATCAGCAGTTATAAGATTTTTGATAGGAGAAGACTGGGGCATAGACATGGGCATTCTCCAAAAAACCCTCCTATATCAAGGCTGTGAAAAAGAAACAAGAGACATGGAAAAACTCATAGAAAACATCAACCGAAAAACATATCTCCACTCATTCAAAATAGAAATAGTAGAAAACCGCGCAATCCTAACCGCCCTAGACGGCACAATCGAAATACCAAAAGGCGAACAATCCCTCACCCTCAAACAAAGAAAAAGTATAAGACAACCCGCCCCAAAAGACACCACTGCTGAGCCCGCTAGACCAACCACCCCCACCACCCCATCCCCACTCGAAGAAAAAGTTGAAACCCTCACAGAAATCGTATTAGCCCAACAAGAAGAATTAGACAAACTCAAAAGGATCATTCGAAAACTCGAAGAAACTGTACTAAACCTAACCAACGCAGTCCTCCTACAAGAGAAACTCAAAGAAGAAAAAGAAGAAACCGAAGAAGCCCCCCTCACAATCACAACCCTGCCTCAACTACAAGCAATCGTATGTGAAAAAATCACAGAACACACAGGAATAAGATTCGCAGGATCAAGATTCATCATCCCACAAAACCCCATCAGCGAAAAACAAATACGAGCCCTTTCGGAAGCACTCCAACCCCTCAGACTAATAGAACACACCCACCCAAACATTACAAAAAGATGGCTAAACACCTACCTCTCAAAACTCGGAGGAATTAAAGAAAGATACGCAGGAGATTCAAGCCTTCCAACCAATATACTCGAAGACTTAGTCCAATTTAATAATCTCAAAAGGTAGTCAATTTCCAGACTAATCCCACCTTTTTGACAATCTCCTACAAAAACAGATAGAATACTCTCCTGGCCTTTCATCAAAAAAGATGCCTATAGAACTTGACGAAGACGCTTCCCATGTATTCGAAGATACCCTTCCAATCATACAACAAGCCCCACCCCCACTAATTCTTGAACAAACATTATCAGAAGAAGAAGCCTGGGCAAACATAAAAGCTCTTCGCGCTCAAACACGAGGACGATACCAACTTGACGTGAGAACCACAAAGCACCGAATTAAAAACGCCATAAGGCAGATTCACGAAAAAGCACAAGATACAGCCTCAACCATGCCCAGAGGAAAAAAAAGAGAACTCGTAGAAGGAGTTACTGGACAACTCCAGGGAATCCACTCTAGTGAATTAGTAGAATCCAAAGACATAGATGCATTAATAAAAGCAACTAACAGAGAGTTCCTAGTTCCCGAAGGAATCAAAATACATGCAAGAAACTCCATAGCCATTCTAGGCCTCCCAGACGGAACCATAGAAATACCAAAGCCTCAACAAACAGATATCCCTTCCCACCCCCGTCCAACAGAAACAAAAGCAAAGCCAAAAGCACACTCTCTCATAAAACCTTCAGAAGAAAAAATCCCAGCAATAATAGCCGCATCCGAAAGATCAAGAAGCGAAAATGCACAAAATTTACTCAGAATACTACTAGAAAACATTGATGGATTGGATTCAAATTTATTATGTTCACAAATGGGAATAGATAGAAGAACCCTATCGGTATTAATCGGCAACGTAAACAAAGGAATTCTAAATCCCACACAAATAATAGTAAGCGCAGGAGACGGATTCACTCGCCTCCTGGAAAAAGTAGAATCTCTTCCAGAATCGGAAACAACCCCCGAACAAGTCCCAAGTAAACAAATAAGAAAACTCTTGAAATTAACTCAGAAAGAAATTCAAAAACTCATCGAACATTTCAAAGACGATAAAGAATTCAGCGCATTCCTCAAAGGATTCGCAACAAAAAGAAGGCAAAGAACAGAGAAAAGCGTATACCAACTCCTAGCAGACATTTACGGACCAGGCGTAGATACCAGAGAAAAACTCGAAGAATTCAACGAAAAACTCGCCCCCCTCGAGGCAAAAATAAGAATATTTCCCAGAATTCCATCAAGAGGAGACTCTTCAGAATCACAATGGGAAATGCAAACAACAAAAATACAAGTAATCCCAAGAGTCACCGAACAGACAAGACAATACCACCGAGAAGCCATTCAACTAACCAGAGTATGCACTTCCCCAGTAGGGAAAGCCATGCTCGGAGGAATCACAGGCAAATACGGTGGTCTCCCCGAAGATTCATTAGAAATATTTTCAGATAATCCAAGAGAAACTTCACAAGGACGAGATGCTATAAACCGAAACACATTACGAGACCGTGAATTCAAAATACATAGAAGAAACGGCATTATGTTCATCGCCCCCAAAGAAGGCCCAGCAACAATATCAAGAGATGAAGAAGACTTGAGAACAGCAGAAATTCCAGACACCTCAGCTCCAGAAAGATTAATACAAATAGTGAATTTATTACCAAAAGGAACAATACGAGATCTCCTCGCATCCATAATATTAAACCCTCAAACAAGCAGTCCGGAAACAGCACAAGAATTCCTAAAAACCACGAAAACCGGTTTAGCAAACCTAATAAATAGACTAAATAAAATCTTGGACCAAAATGACATGGTCCTTGAAAGAAATACACTCACAATAGAAGTTCTAAGACCAGAAAGAAGACCACTAACTACTCAAGAACTCGCCGCAACCCAAACAGGAACTCAAATAGTAATATTAGAAGAGAATCTCCAAGCAATACTAAACAAAATAAAAGATCCCGAAGCTGAACTTTCCCTCACAACAAACCTCGGCGATCCCGAATTCCTAGCCCTCACAACAGAAATAGAGCGCCTCGAAAAAGAACTCGCAGACGCAAAAACCCAAGAAGAAAAATTCGAAAGATTCAAAAAAGGCTGTAATGCCATCATGAAAAGAATGGAAGAAGAACTCACAGCCCAAAGCAAAGAACTCAGAAAGCCCCGCAAAGAACTTACAGACACCACCGTTAAACTTCAGGCCGAACAAAGAGAAACAGCAACCCTCCGCCAAGCTCTCCATGCCTCAGGAGAAATAGGCAGAGAAATAAAAAGAACTGCAGCTGAAAAATCAGCCAAAGCAAAAGCAGAAATAGAGCGCCTCACTGCCAGCCTTAAAGAAAAACACCTAGCCGCCACCGAATCAGAGAATCTCCTCGCAGAAGAACAAGCAACAACAAGAACCCTCCAAATAGAAAATCGCGAACTCAAAAGACTTCTCAAGACAACCTCAACTCAACCAACAGACCAAACAACCCCAGAGGAAATCTATACAAGCACAGAAGAAATCCGTCCAAAATTAACAGAACTCGCAGCAGAATTAATATCCCCAGTATCAATAGAAGATCTTAAAACCCTTATAAAAGATGTTAGAGCTCTCTCCATCTCTCCCAATCAACCACTCCTTCGAAAAGCTGTAAGCGCATATTTGCAAACTGTCTTCACGGCAATCTCAAGAACCAGCGAAGGAGATAGTGTAAAACAAGCATTCGTCGCCCAAATACGAAACCCCAAAATCTAGACAAAAGAAAACCCCATCTTGCGACGGGGTAGAAAACTTTTTGTTTTGTGGATATTTGTTTTGAATACCCTATTAGTTTTACTTTTTATTTCAAGCCTAGGTTTTGGTGTTGTTTTCAGCCGCACCACCGGCCGCCCGTTATCCCTTACGCATCCGACACAAGGCCGGAAAGTAAAGGCGGTACAGTGCTCACATTGTAATGAGCGTAATCGGTCCTTGCCCCCCAGCTAAAAGCCAGAAGCAGGTCCATCACCCAAGCAAAGAAAGAATGAAGGTAAACTTGGTTCAGATTTTTTACCTCCTCTCCCTCCTTGCTTGAGCCCGAGCCCTTCCTTCACCTGATCTCTGGAAGAACTCGGACACAAGAAGTGAGTTTTTTGTTTTTGTTTTTGTTAGTTTTCAATGATCGGTTTTGCTTTCTAGGGCATTGGCCGTTTCCGGCCGATAAATTTTGAAATCTTGTTCGGCTCCTTAGAGTGATCAAAAGAGATTCTGATCTTCAAAATTCATAACATACTAGCGCGTTTTTCAGAATTGTCAAAGTTATACCCTCGACGCATCTCAAGCTTCTATTCTAATTCGCCACTCAACAGATAAGAGCGTATGCGCAAACAATCTCCCATTTACGAATCTTTACCAATCATATAGGCTATAAACATGTTCATTTCACTGGATTTAGAAACCACCGGACTAGACAAACGCAAAGACCGAATCATCGAATTCGGAGCAACAAAATTCAGCCTAGATCCAAAAAAGAAAACCGAAACTCTCCAATTTTTCGTCAACCCAGGCGTGAAAATCCCGGAATTCATCACTCACATCACAAATATTAACGATGAGGACGTAAAAGACGCCCCTCCCCTCGAAGAAGTAGCAGATCAAATCAAAGAATTCGTAGGAGACTTCCCTATTATCGGACATTTTATATCGTTCGACGTAGACTTTCTCAAAGCAAACAACATAAACCTAAAAAACCCACTCCACGACACAGCCGAAATCGCTAGGATATTCCTCCCGGGCCTTCCATCGTATAGCCTAGAGATCCTTTCGACAATCCTCGGCCTCAAACACGAAGAAAAACACCGCGCACTCGATGACTGTATTGCGGCCCAAGAACTCCTCACAAAACTCATAGAACAGATCGAATCCCTCCCAAAGGAACTCTTCGAAGAAATCCAAAAACTATGCGCAAAATCATGTTGGTATTTCGCAGACGTCATCCAAACCCTCGAACACAAACCATCAAAAACTTCGATCAAAAAGCCTGAACTCCCACCAACCGAGCCACTCTCTCCAGAAGAAAAACAAGCCTCAGAAGTCCTCGAAAAAGAAACGAAATCAAGCCTCATCGAACTTTTTAATCCAACAGAAACCCTAGTCGAACACTTACTCAAAACCTTAAAAGGAAAAACCCGAATCCTCGTACCATACAACACCTTCCGCTCCCTAAAAACCGATAAAAAGATTGGGCTCATCGAAAACTACGTATCAACAGAACGCCTCAAAATCTTCAAACAAAAGAAATCGTTCAATCAACCAGAAACAACAGCCCTAATCAAAACAATGATCTGGCTAAAAGACACACCAAACGGCCTCACAACAGAAGGCCTCCTTCTTTCGCCAGACGAAAGATCAATCCTTAAACACATCCAAGCAGACCTGGAAAACATCAACCTCGAAACAGAACCATTCGTCCAAAAAGCATTGGAGCTTTCCCAAAAAGAAGACGTCGTAATCTCCGAACATTCATATATCCCGGGTGCAGACACTAAAAACCTCATAATTCTAGATGCAAAAGAATTCATAAAAACCCTTCAATTCAAACACGGCGAAACCATTAGCTTCAAACAAGCCATAGAGCCAATCCAGAGTCTCATAACCCTACTCGAAAACACCCAGACTCTAGAAGAAATCAAAACAAGACTCGAAATTCTCTTCGGAATTGCAGAATCACTCCTAAATTCACAACCTAGTAACCCATATTTCCCGCAACCCTTCGAAGTCACCCACCTCGACACATCAGGATCAAACTGGCAAAAAGCAAAAGACATCTCTCAAGACCTAATAAACACATCTCAAACCCTCGCAGAAATAGTCACAAAAGACACTCTCCCCTACCTCAAACACTGGAAAGACATCCTCCGAACCTTAAACAACATCTTTACAGACCCAGACCTCGACAATTCCCACATCTGGATCCAAAAATCATACTCAGACGAAATAGTAATAAGAAAAATCCCCATCTCCCTAACAGAACATTTCAAAAAACTCAAAAACAACGCAAAACACTTCCATATAGTAGGCAAAAGTCTCGATTCAGCAGACAACGCAAAACTCATAAGAGACCTCCTCGGAATATCTGACGAAACTCCTCTCCACAAGATTAAAGCAGACCCAAAAATCCTCAAAGAATCTCAAATCTTCATAGCAGAAGACATAACCGGAAACGCCAATGAAAACTTCAAGCAAACAGTAAACTTCGTCGAATCATTCCTTCTCAAAGAAAAAGGCCAAACCATCATCATCATGAACTCAATGATGAAACTCCAACAAATACAACTAATACTGGCTCCGAAACTCAAAAAAGAGGGAATAACACTTCTCGCTCAAAAAGGTTCAGGAGGAATCGGCAAAATACTCGAACTCTACAAATCCGACCCCCAAAACACCAGCATCCTCCTCAACCCAAACGGATGGGAACACTTCGACTTCCCAAGCGACACCACAAAACCAAAGAACTTCATAATCCACAAAGTTCCTTTCGACCCACCAAGCGACCAATACATCTCCGCCCTCTCAAAGAACTTCCCCGATCCATGGAACGAACTCCAAATCCCAACAGCAGTCCTTTCCCTCAAAAAAATGGTCGGAAAATTCATCTCCACCTCCCCAGGCAAAACAATCATCCTCGACAACCGCCTAATAGAAAAGTCATACGCAAAACCTTTCATCTTCGCTTTAGAAGACTTCTGCAAACCCGAACAAGCAACACTAAAGCAACTTTTAAGCCTGTAGATGCGGACTTTCTATTTCATTGCAATTAGAAGTTTAGTAAAATGAACGGCAGTAATTACTTTATATACAAATAACCAGAAAAAAATGTTTTACGCAATTCTAGCAATAGTCCTCGTAATAGTTGTATTTGGAATTTACCTATACAACGGACTTGTCACACTTCGAAACAAAGTAAAAGAAGCATGGGCTGATATCGAAACTCAACTAAAACGCCGATACGACTTGATTCCCAACGTCGTCGAAACAGTAAAAGGTTTCGCAAAACACGAAGAAGGAACTCTTACAAAAGTTACCGAACTTCGCTCGAAAGCAATGGGAGCCCAAGACCTCGGAGAAAAAGCCGAAGCTGAAAACATGCTCTCAGAAACCTTAAAAAGCTTGTTCGCAGTCGCAGAAAACTACCCAGAACTAAAATCAGACAAAAACTTCCTCGATCTCCAAAACACATTAAAAGAAATAGAGGAACACATCCAACTTTCACGCCGATACTACAACGGCACCGTGCGCGACTACAACACAAAAATCGAAGTCGTTCCAAACAAATTCCTCGCTGGCCCATTGGGATTTGTACCTAGCGAATTCTTCGAGACAAAAGATGAAAAAGAAAAGGAAAACGTAGAAGTAAGCTTTGAAGAAAAGAAAGAAGAGGCACCGGCTCCGGCACCGGCTCCTGAAGCTCCTGCTGTGACTCCTGAAGCTCCTGCACCAGAAGCAGAAGTGGTTCCTGAACCTGAGGTAGCCTCTGAACCTGAGGCTCCTGCACCAGAAGCAGAAGTGGTTCCTGAACCCGAGGTAGCCCCTGAGCCAGAAACCCCTGCAGAACCTGAAGTAACTCCTGGGCCCGAGACTCCTGCTGAACCTGAGGCAACCCCTGAGCCAGAAACCCCTGCTGAACCTGAAATAGCCCCTGAACCTGAGGCTCCTGCACCAGAAGCAGAAGTGGTTCCTGAACCAGAAGAAACGCCTGAAGCTCCCGCTGAGCCTGAAACTCCAAAAGAAGGATTTTTGGACAAAGCTACATCATTCGCAAAGGGTGTAACGGACAAAGCTGTGGATCTTTCAGAACAGGCAACCAACAAAGCAGCAGAACTAACCGACCAAGCAAAAGACAAGATAAGCGGAGAAGAAGAAAAACCAGCCGAAGAAACTCCTGCTGAACCCGAAGCCCCTGCGGAAGAACCTGAAACTCCTGCAGAACCCGAAACTCCTGCAAAACCAGAAGCTCCTGCAAAACCAGAAGCTCCTGCCGAAAAACCTGAAACTCCTGCTGAACCCGAAGCCCCTGCGGAAGAGCCTGAAACTCCTGCTGAACCAGAAACTCCTGCAGAACCAAAAGAACAATAATGCACAACCTCGTTCCAAGATTTAAAAAGACTTTAGCAAAAGCGCTAGCTCTAGCGCTCTTTGCTTTACCAATACTCGGAGTAACACAAACCGCATTAGCATCAGCAGTCACCACCCAAAACTGGGAAATTACCGACTTTCACTCAACAATTTTCATAGATCAAAGCAGCCTACTAAAAGTCACAGAGACAATCCAGGCAGATTTCACAAACGAACGCCACCACGGGATTATCAGAGCAATCCCATACAAATACAACGCAAGATTCGGCACAATCAAAAATATAAAGATTCGTCTACATGAAGCCGTAAACAGCTCAAACGAGACCTGGAAAACATCAGTAGACAAAGAAAGTGGATACTACAACATACGAATGGAAACAAAAGACGGAAGCTACCTAACTGGCCCAGCAACATTCCATCTCACATACGAAGTAGAACGCGCAATCAACTTCTTCACAGAAGAAAACAACAACGACTCGCCAGAATATTTCCCACACGATGAATTGTACTGGAACGTCACCGGAACAGAATGGACAGTCCCAATAACCCAAGCCTCAGCAGAGATACACTTCCCAGTCCCACTAGAAAAACCCGACACAAAACTAACATGTTACACAGGCATCCTCGGTTCAACAGAACAAAACTGCTCATCAAAAATCAAAAACGCAACCACAGTAACTTTCAAATCCAATAAACCACTAGCCCAATCTGAAGGCCTCACAATCGCAGTCGCCATGCCGGAAGGAACAGTTACTCCACCAAGCAAAGCAAGACTTCTCGCGTGGTTCCTTGCAGATAACTGGCCATTACTAATGCCCCTGATAGTCCTTTTAGCAATGTTCCTTCTCTGGTTTTTCAAAGGACGAGACCCTGACGTCGGCAAAGACACCGTAATCCCCCATTATAAGCCTCCAAAAGGACTCACCCCCACCGAATGCGGCACAATCATCGACGAAGTCCTCCATCCACGAGACATAACTTCAACAATCATCGACTTCGCAATCAGAGGAATAATTAAAATCAAAGAAATCGAGAAAGATTATAAACTCATCCTGCTCAAAGACTACACCAAAGAATCCCTAAGAGAATATGAAAAACTAATCCTCGACGCCCTATTCATAAAACCAGCAAAAGCATATGACCTAGCAAACAAAAAACTTCCCGGATTCATAAAATGGCTTACCGAAAAAACCGAAAAAGAAGACATGGAAGAACGCCACAAAAAAGAAATCCTCGTCTCAGAAATCAAAAACCACTTCCCAAGAAAAATTAAGGAAATTCGAAAATCAATCATGGGAAAACTTGTTCAAGACGGATACTTCCCCTCAAGCCCAGCCAAAACAAGAAGCAAATATTGGGGTTTTGGTATAGTCATCCTCGTGATCGCATCATCAACCGGCGACTCTATGTACGCCGTCTGGGGACTCGGGATGATGTTATCAATATTAGCATCAGCAGGAATAATAATGGGATTCGGATTATACATGCCACGAAAAACACACAAAGGCCGCGAAACATATTATGTCCTCAAAGGACTCTACGAATACATGAATACAGCAGAAAAAGACCGCATGAAATTCCAAGAAAAGGCAAACATCTTCTTCGAGAAACTCCTCCCATACGCCGCCTCATTTGGCCTCGTTAAAAAATGGACAAAAGCCTTTGAAGGCCTACTTTCAGCGCCACCACACTGGTATCAACCGGCTCGTGGCGGACACTTCACATTCATACACTTTGGAAAAAGCTTAAACAACTTCGAAAAAAGCGTAAGAAAAAACACCTTCCCAAAAGGAAAAAGTAGCGCCGGGAGTGGCGGAAGCGCATTCTCAGGCGGAGGAGGATTCTCCGGAGGCGGATTCGGTGGTGGTGGCGGAAGCGGAATTTAACTTGACAAACCTCCCCAAATCAACTAAAATCGCTCCCTAACTTTAACGAATAAAAATATGAACGCTATAGAACAAATGGGCTTAGTAAACGAAGTCTCAAAATTCCACCCAGAAATAGCAAGCCAGTTAACAGAAATTTTCAACAATCTAGCAAGAATAGAAGAATTAGGCCTCGGAAGAATCCCAGAAATACAAGAAAATAGTAGCACCTTCCAATTATCACACACTAACTTCCTCTCAACAGGCGTAACCCATGGAGAGGACATCAGAGAGAAAGGTGTATGGCTTACCACAGAACAGGAACAACCATTAGGCAGATGGAAAAACGCCAAAACAAAAGAACAAATACGCATAACTCCCAGCAGGTTCACTATAGAAGTCCGAGAAGAAGTAGAGAAAACTCTTCTAAGAAAAAGAAGGGAAACTACAAACTTCGATGCTCCCGGTGCCACAACATTCTACGAAGCAGATCCAACAAAAATCAACGAACTCCATTCTGCCTTAAAACTATTCAACGACAGACTACAACAAGCAACACCAGTCACTCCCCCACAAGTCACCCCCCCCACAGACGGCAGTCTGAATTTCCCTATTGGATAGAAGATTCCTCCGCTAAACCTGCTCCTTCAGCACCTCAACCTGATCTCTCAACTCCGCAGCTTTCTCAAACTGAAGATTCTGTGAAGCAATATCCATCTGTGACTCAAGAGACTTAATCAAACGTTGAAGTTCATCTTTCGGCACCTTCTTCGCATCAAGCCGAGATCGCTTTTTATCTCCAGGCTTCTTCCCCGCCATCATAGCAATATCCTTAACAGCCTTCTTGATCGTCTGCGGCGTGATGCCGTGCTTTTTATTGTAAATCACCTGTTTCTTGCGCCGTCTATTCGTTTCGTCCAGAGCAGACTTCATAGCCGGCGTTTCATTGTCCGCATACATAATCACGTAACCATTCACATTACGCGCACACCTACCAATAGTCTGAATCAAAGCACTCTCACTCCTCAAAAACCCCCGCTTATCAGCATCCAAAATCGCAACCATACTAACCTCTGGAAGATCCAACCCTTCACGCAGAAGATTAATCCCCACCAAAACATCAAATTTCCCAAGCCTCAAGTCACGCAAAATCTCAATCCTTTCCACAGTATCAATATCAGAATGTAAATATCTGACTTTCACATTCGCATCAGCCAAAAATTCACTCAAATCTTCAGATGATCTCTTTGTCAAAGTCGTAATCAAAACACGCTCATTGCGCTTAACACGCTTATCAATTTCTCGAAGCAAATCTTCGATTTGCCCTTTGCTAGGCCGCACTGAAATTTCAGGATCAAGAAGCCCTGTAGGCCGCACAACCAATTCAACAACATCCTCTTTTTTAGTCTTCTTCAATTCATATTCACGAGGCGTCGCCGAAACGTAAACCGTCTGTTTCATGAATTTTTCAAACTCTTCAAAACTCAAAGGACGATTATCAAAAGATGAAGGCAAACGAAACCCATGTTCAACGAGAGTCTCCTTCCGCGAACGATTCCCCCCATACATAGCACCAATCTGCGGAACAGCAATATGCGATTCATCAATAAAAAGAATGTAATCATCCGGAAAATAATCCAGCAACGTAGTCGGCTGAGTTCCCGGCGGCAGAGGCTTGCTCCCATCACCGTGCAGATAACGAACATAGTTCTCAATCCCCGTCGTATACCCGGTTTCCAGCAAAATTTCCACATCGTACTCTGTACGAGTTTTGACCCGTTCAGCCTCAATATTTTTGCCAATTTTCCTAAGCTGGTCATACCGCTCTTTCAAATCCTTCTCAATCCATTTAACAGCATTTTTAATCTTAATTTCTGTCGTAACATTGTGTTTTGAAGGGAAAATCACAACCTCCTTCATCTCAGTAATAACCTCTCCCGTAAACGAATCAACTTCCGAAATCGCATCAATATCATCCCCAAAAAACTCAATCCGATAAACCGTATCCCGATCCGGCGGAAAAACTTCAACCGTATCCCCCAAAACATGAAACATCCCCTGCTTAAACTCCATGTGCGACCGCGTATACTGCATATCCGCCAAATGTCTCAAAAACACATCACGCTGGATAACATCCCCCACTCGAACAGTCTGAGCCAAATCTTCATAATCATCCACAGAACCAAGCCCAAAAATACACGACACCGTCGAAACAACCAACGTATCACGACGAGTCAACAAATTCGTCGTCGCCTTATGCCGAAACTTCTCAATCTCTTCATTAATCGACGCATCCTTCGCGATATACGTATCCGTCGCAGGCATATACGCCTCCGGCTGATAGTAATCATAATACGAAACAAAATACGACACCCCATTGTCCGGGAAAAAATCTTGAAACTCCGAGCACAACTGCGCCGCAAGCGTCTTGTTATGAGAAAGAATAAGCGCCGGGCGCTGAAGTTCTTCAACAATCTTCGCCATAACATACGTTTTCCCTGACCCCGTCACCCCATGTACAATCTGATGGTTCTTCCCTTTATTCAAGCCTGAAGTCAAAGCCTTTATAGCAGAAGGCTGATCACCTTTCGGCGTCATTTTAGATTTCAATACAAACTTCTTGTCTTGCGGTTTTTTTGGCATTTCTAACTAAATTTTTATCCTAAAGAGGATACCAAATCCAGGTGTATTTGAACAGACCCTCTTAATTCGCATTGCCCGACTCAAATCTTTTCAGTAGTATATGCGCGTTATCCTGGCCCCATAGCTCAGTTGGATAGAGCGCAAGCTTGCGGAGCTTGAGGTCGCAGGTTCGAATCCTGCTGGGGTCACCAGACAAATCACAAAGTGATTTTTCGCCGATCCGCCATAGGCGGGGAGGCCATTCACACAAACAACACCATTCCCCCTCTTTTCTTCATAGCATTATAATACTTCTTATCCGCTGTCAAAAACACCGCGTCCATATCCCGCGCCAACGCATGATACGAGGCATCGTAATACGAAATATTCTTGTTTTCAGAAACATCATGAATAGCCTGTTCCACATACTTATCACTAGGATCAATTAACCCGATATTCAATTTCCCAAACTCCTTATAAGCCCTACAGGCATCATCAGGATCACTATAAGACCTTGCAATAGTGTTCAGAACTTCAAAAACAACAAGAGAAGTGGCAAAAAGAGCCATTTCCCCCTTCATACACATCTGTAACAATTCTTTAACAATATCTGCATCATCTTCTCCAAGAAAAAACTTCAACAAAACAGACGCATCAACAACAACACGTTTATGCAAAAATCTCCTTGGCTTAATATTTACCTTCATAGCGAATCTCCCTTAAAATTTCTAACGAACTTCTAGTATCCTTTTTAGGAGTAGAAACACAAAAGTCTTTCAAATCCTCCATAAATTCATCCACATTTTCATAATCATCCCTCAACTCTTTCTTCACAGCATCAACCACAAATTTACTCATATTCTGCTTCCCCACTTCCTTTCTCAACCTCTCCATCACTCCCTCAGGAAAAGAAAAAGTCACTCTCTGATAATTGATTTTTGCCGTTCTAGACACATCTATAGGATTAGATTACTTACGTAACTATAATACATAAGTTATTCACAAAAATCAAGCAAAACCCTACCAGACAACCTTCAAATAACATTTCTCACACAGAATCTTTCCTTCGAAATCTTCGCCAAAAGTAGTGGAAACCACCTCGCCACAATCCGAACAAACACATTCACGAAGCCGCCTCTCCCCCATCTTCTTCCACATCCCCTCTATCCTCACCGTCGGCGCAACAACAGGCAAAGGCAATCCGTACTGTTTATAGAATTTCAACTCAGCCTTAACAAATTTGAACTTCTTCCCACTTTCCGCACAGACAAAAACTCGCTGAGAAAACTCATCCAAGTCTTCAATCGAACCAAAATCATCAGGAACCTCTCCGCGAGACTCACCAACAACAGCATCTTCCTCATCCAGCCATTTCCATCCCCGACCAACAACCTCCTCACGCGAAAGAGGATGAAATCTTTGAGCCATCGTCACATTATACGGATACGGCGAGTACTCTATCGGGAAAAACTCCCCCCATTCACCGGTCTCCCTCATATGCTCAACGATCCGTGCTCTCAAATCAAAATACTCATCCTTCGAATACTGCCGATTCAAAATGCAATACTGTTGATTCTTCAACCCAGCACACCCAAACAAATCCCGACAACTTCGAAGCTCCAAACAATACCAAACATCACTCGAAAACCACGCCAACTGCGAGCAAATCTGCCCATACCCTTTCGGCCCAGCATGAATGCATTCATACAACATCTCTCCCTCATAGATGTTCACATCATAACAATCCCTCGAGAAATGAATGTCTGTGCAATACCTGCAATCCTTACAATTATCCACCCAATACGAATCTTTCACATTCTTGCAATTAGACAAATAATTCCCGCTCGATTCTTCTGTCTTAATCAAAATCCCCGCCGGAAACGACTGATCCTTCAAAAATTCTGCAAACCTCCTGCGCGCGTCCTCAAGCGCAGAACGCCGACCGCAAAAAATCTCTTTCCACACATTCTCAAACTCCTCCTTGCTCACCGGCCGATTCAGAATATGATATTCCTTCTGCCTCAAATTCGCACAAAACAAACACTTTTTGCACCCCCGACAATTCATCAAAAAAGCCGAATCACTACAATGAAAAACATTATGCGAACAAAAAACCGCATAGCAATTTTCAGCCTTCGCAAGATCGTAACCAATCTCAGAATCCCTAACAAAAATACTCTCCACAATATTCTTTGAATGCTGGATATTATAGCCAAAATAACAATCCCAACAATAATCCAGCTCATCCATAAAATAGCAATTTTTATTCCTATGAGAAGAAATAATATACTCACTATTCACATTATTGATCGAATTCGAAATATGCCGCGGCACTTGCCGAGCCATCTCAAAAAACTGCTCAAAAAACGGTCTCTCAAAATCAAATTCCCGACCATACTCAAGAGCATCAAATTCCTCAGCTCGAAAACATTCATCACAATACGTCACAAGCCCTGCGGATTCAAAACCAGCTCGTCCCAACTCCGGCGGAAACCACGACATCACATTTTCCCCACACTTATCACAATCCCGCATACAAAGCTCTTTCCCCCGCCACGCCCAACGCCGCCTCCCCCGCTCATTCGGACACAAAGAAGGCACAGGCACTCCACCCACTTCCCCAGCAATTTTTTCATAAAACCTCAGATCTTCATCTGTAATCTCAAACTTCTGCCCAGAAACCGCACAAACCCTTTCCATATGCGAATTATAACACTAAAATAAAGAAAACACCCTTAACCCTCACAAAATGGAAACATTACCTGTCGAAGACGTCGCTGAGCTAGCCGAGCTAAAAGAATTGGCTCCATTCATGGAATGGATGGAAAAATTCTGGTGGATATTTTTACTTCTAATCGTTTGGGCCCTCGCATGGAAAGGAGTTGCTCTCTGGCGCGCGGCACGAAACGGAAGCAAACCTTGGTTTATCGTTCTTCTCCTAGTAAACACCCTAGGAATTCTCGAAATAATTTATGTCCTAGGATTCTCTACAAAACCAACCACAAAATAAGTAGCAACCCCATCAAAACCATACCGATTGCACCAGCTTTACGTGCTTTTTCTCCATACTTCCCGGCCATAACAGCAAGCAGGTTGGCCACATATTTGTTGTAAGCAACTCCGAAAATCACAATAAGCGGAAGGACGAATAAGAAGTTGTACCACAAAAGATACAACATGCCTTGAAAGAAGGTTTCTCTAAGCCCAACCAATCCAACAGTCGCCAAATAAATCCCTCCGGAACACGGAAACTCACAAAGCCCGACCAAGAAACCAAGCAAAATAGCAGTCAAAACCGTAGCTTCCTGGGCCCTCTTCTTCGGAATAATACACATACTCCTTTTGTACTGCCACAGCCCCATGAAAATCAAAAATACCGACGAGGCCCAAGCAAAAAAGTTATGAATACCGAAAAAATGAACAGCCTTCAGTATCCCCAGTCCAATCAAAAGATAAGTAACATAAGTAGTCAAAACATAGAAAAATCCAAAAAGCATAACCTGCCTCCGTGTTCCTCCAAGCGAAAACAAAATAGCGATCGTCGCAACAAGCACACCTATCGCACAAGGATTAAACGAATCTATCAGACCATTAACGGTAACAACCGAAAAAGTGATATCACTGAACATAAGCATCTAAGTTAATAACTACAAATGGTTGAGTAGGATCATTCGATTCAATTCGAACAGCCCTACGAACTTCCCCACTGCTATCCATAACAGCAGGATCAAAGACAATATGCAAAACCCCCTCTTCTTTCGGACTCAAAACCACAGGAATTTCTCGAACAGAATCACCAACAAAAAATTCGAAAGTAGTACAAGCACACGAAGTCAAAATCGCACCTATTTCCAAATCAGACTTTCCATCATTCCTCACAACAATATCTTTTGTCACAGGTGAAGACTCAGGGATCTCCCCCCAATCATACTCAGTTTCACTCACAAAAATACGCGGAGCAGTAGCAGCCACGTCCCCCTCTGGCACAATATCCCTAACATTAAAGTACGCATATACAACCCCGAGAACGGACGCAAGAACCAATATCCCCGCCACAATGGTTGAAAAGTTTTTCTTAAACATATTAATTAGTTGTTATTGACAATCCGCTTTCGCATACCTATACTGGGTATAGGTACAGCTTAAGCACAACTAACCCTATCACACATGATAGACCCGTACAAGTCAAAAACACTGATCCGCCTAAAAAAAGCAAAAGGACAGATAGAAGGCCTAATAAAAATGGTCGAAGAAGACAAGTATTGTGTCGACATTTTAACACAAGCACTTGCCCTGCAGGGGGCACTGAAAGGAACCGCATACGAAATACTTGAGAGCCACCTGCACACTTGTGGTGCAAAAAAAATGGGATCAAAAGATTCAGTTATAAAAGAAAAATTTATTAGCGAAATCGTCAACGCATGCAAATTATCTAACAAATAAAAAATGGACCAATCCAAGAAATTCCTAGCATTCTCTATAGTGTTCGCTTCGATCTTAATTTCAGGATCATTGGTATTCCTGGGAGTCAAAATGTCATCGGCTCCAACAAACGTACTCGACATACCGGAAGAAAAACCAGCTCAACTAACAGGAGACTTCAGTGATGATGATGCATTCTTGGGAGACAAAGACGCCCCCATAACAGTGGTAGAATTCTCGGACTTCCAATGCCCATACTGTAGAAATTTTTTCAACGAAACCCTTCCTCTAATTAAGAAAGAATACATCGACACAGGAAAGGTCAAATTCGTATACAGAGACTACCCGTTAAGTTCACACAAAGGAGCATTCCCTGCCGCACTGGCTTCAGAATGCGCAAGGGAACAAGGCAAAGACGAAGCATTTTTCGCAATGCACAACAAAATATTCGAAGGACAGAACGCGCTCGGACAAGGGACGGTAAACATTACGGATAAAAGCTTAATTTCATACGCAGAAGAACTGGATCTCGACATGGACCAGTTCAACAAATGCTTCGAAGAAGAAAAGTACAAAGACGAAATTTACAAAGACCTTGCAGACGGACAAGAAGCAAGAATATCAGGAACTCCAGGGTTCATAATAAATGGCCAGGTCGTAGTCGGCGCACAGCCTTTCTCAACATTCAAAGAAATATTCGAAAACATATTAACAAACAACTAACCCCCTATAACATGAAAATCAAAACAAGACATTTTCTCCCACTCCTCCCCCTTCTCGCAATATTTAGCGTATTCCTCACGGCATGTACGAGCCTGAATTCAGACGACATTTCTCTACTCGACACAGCCAACTCAGGAAAAATCAGTCCAATAGGAGAAACTCTCTACGACTGGAAAGACATACAAATAGACGGAGGAGACGTGGAGCACACTTTCTCACTAAAAAATTCAGGAGAGGAAGACTTGATCCTGAAAGGAGCAGAAACTTCATGCATGTGCACATCAGCAACCTACCTACTCCCAAACGGAGAAACCTCCACAGCATTCGGGATGCACAACAACACAGCATGGACATATCGGATACACCCTGGCGAAGAATTCAAAGTACATGTAATATTTGACCCGATGGCACATGGTCCTGAAGCAACCGGCCCTGTAGGAAGAACTGTTTATCTAACGACAAGCTCGATTCCCAACGGAGAATTCGCAAAAGAAAACCCGAGAGCACCAAACAGCACCATCACTGAACTCACTTTAAAAGCAAACGTTCTTTAACCCCCTCATCATGATGTACGATTCATTCTGGCTAGCCGCAGGCTGGCACCTCCACTGCCTATTCGGATTCGCTCTATTCCTAGGAGTAGTTCTGTTCGTTGTCTGGGCAGTCCGCCTCAAATCAAAACAGCTCATTAAATGGGTAGTCTGGCTACTCGTAGTAGGAGCCGTTGGCATGCTATTGACTGCCGGCTTGGGCTGGAAAGGATTCATGGGAATGAAAGGCCACTGGAAAAACTTCGACAAAACTGAAATGATCGAAGAAATGCAGGAACACATGAGTCTAGAATAATAAATTGCAAAAATAATGCACACTGAACAAACATTCCACATTAATGGTATGAGCTGCGCTTCGTGCGTAAATCACATCGAAAAAGATGTGAGCAAGATGGAAGGCGTACACAAAATAACGATAAACTTTGCTGTAGAAAAAGCATTGGTTGCTTTCGACCCATCACAAACATCAACTGAGAAAATAGTGGAAACAGTCAAAAACGCAGGATACACAGCAATCCCAGAAGACAACAACAATCACGATAATCACGAGCCAACCCACAAAGATGACCACAACTCACACAAGGAAGACCACTCTGCCCACGCCTCAGCAGAAAGCGGAAAAGCCCTGCGCTCAAAACTTTTCAAAGTAATCTTCGGAGCTGGAGTAAGCATAGTTCTCACTATTTTCGATTTCGCAATAAACGTACCATACGAAGGTTACATAATGTTTGCCACAACACTCGCAGTAATATTGTACACAGGCCATGAATTCTTCACGAAAGGAACCCCGAACCTCATAAAAGGCCGTCCAAACATGGATACCTTAATAGCACTGGGAATAACAGCGGCATTTCTGTATTCATCGTACAATATATTCGTTACACAAACCGGAGAACAATATTTCATGGATGCGGCAATAATCGCCACTTTCATAATGTTGGGACGCTACCTGGAAGCAAAGGCAAAAGGACAAGCAAGCGAAGCAATCAAAAAACTCCTTAAACTTTCAGCCAAAACAGCCCATAAAGTCATCGGCAAAAACAAAACCGAAGACGTCCCCATCGACCAAATACAAAAATCAGACCTCCTCTTGGTAAAACCGGGTGAAAAAATACCAACAGACGGAGAAATAGTAGAGGGAACAGCCACAATCGACGAATCAATGGTAACAGGAGAAAGCATCCCCTCAGACAAAGAGAAGGGCGACAAAATCATAGGAGCAACCATAAACGGAAACACAGCATTCACAATGCGCGCAGAAAAAATAGGAGCAGAAACAATGCTCTCCCAAATGATAAAATTGGTCGAAGAAGCACAAATGAAAAAAGCACCAATTCAAAAACTCGCCGACACAATCTCGGGATATTTCGTGTGGGGGGTAATTGTCATAGCACTGGTAACCATGGGAATATGGTATTGGCTCACGGGAGACGTATCTTCAACCTTGATCCCAACAGTCGCAGTCCTTATTATTGCATGTCCATGCGCACTGGGCCTTGCAACTCCAATATCGATCATCACAGGTTCCGGAAAAGGCGCAAGCATGGGAATTCTACTCAAAAACCCGGAAAGTCTCGAGAAAATGCACAAAATAACAACAATATGTTTCGACAAAACAGGAACAATAACAAAGGGCAAACCTGAAGTTCAAACCTTCGAAACAATCAAAGGAAACGACAAAAAGATCGTTCTCCAAATAGCCCTTTCGCTGGAAACACTCTCTGAACACCCGCTCGCAGAAAGCATCGTCAAATACGCAGAAGAACAAAAAATCACAGCCAAAACAGTGAAAAACTTCAAAGCAATCACTGGGAAAGGAGTCACCGGAAACATAGACGGAACCCAATATCATCTCGGAAGTATTTCATACACAAAATCACTCAAAGAATTCGATGACCTGAACGAAAAAGGCCAGACCGTCCTAGTCCTTACAAACGGAGAAAAAGTCATCGGATATTTCGGAGTCCAAGATTCAGTAAAAGAAACTTCAAAGGAAGCTATCGACATTCTGCACAACAAAGGCATCAAAACCGTAATGATGACCGGAGACAACGAAAAAGTAGCCCGAGCAATAGCTGAAAAAGTCGGTATAGACGAAGTCCTTGCAAAAGCCTCTCCTCAAGACAAAGTCAAAAAAATCCACGCTCTCCAAAAGCAAAATGAATTCGTAACCATGGTCGGAGACGGAATCAACGATGCCCCTGCGCTCGCAACAGCAGATGTGGGAATAGCAATAGGAACAGGCACCGACGTCGCCATTGAAAGCGGAGACATCGTACTCGTAAAAGGAGACCTTCTGAAAGCCGCAGAAGCCATAGAGCTCTCAAAAGCCACTATGCGCAACATTAAACAAAATCTATTTTGGGCATTCGTATATAACTCAATAGGCATCCCAATAGCCGCACTAGGCCTACTGAATCCAATCTTTTCTTCAGCCGCAATGGCCTTCTCATCAATAAGCGTCGTACTAAACGCTTTGAGATTAAAAAGATTTAAGGCTTAACACCGCCTCTCCCCTGTCTTCCGCTTTGAATACATAATTCCCAGCAACTAGAACTCCAGCTCCCGCATCGTGAGCAACTTTCGCAGTTTCTGAATTTATTCCCCCATCAACTTGAATTTCATACGCAAGTTTTCGATCACCCTTCTCCGACTCTTCAAGCTTTTCTCGAAGCCACTTTACCTTCGGCATCATATCTTCCATAAACTTCTGACCTCCAAATCCGGGTTCAACAGTCATGATCAGAACCATATCTGCAAGCGACAAAGCCTCCTCGTATTGCTCAATCGGCGTCCCAGGCTTCACTGAAAATCCAGCCTTGACCCCACGCGCCTGAATCATCTCCAAACACTTCTTCAAAGCATCCACCGACCCCTGCTCCCCTGAAGCTCCACACGCTTCCGCATGCACAACTATATAATCCTGACTAATCTCCCTCTCACCAGCAAGTGCATCAGCAAAAGGTTCCGCAAACTTCTCCGGATTCTCAATCATCAGATGAACATCAAGCGGCAATTCAACCGTCTTCGCCAAAGATGCGACAACCGGCACCCCGATAGTAATATTCGGCACAAAATGCCCATCCATTACATCAACGTGAATCAAATCCGCACCAGCGGCAACAACATCAGCAATCTCCTCTCCAAGCTTCGAGAAGTCCGCTGACAATATCGATGGTGCTATTTTAATTTCCATAATACTTAGACTGTTAATTCTCCACCTTCAATTTTCTCAACTCTCCTAACATGTCGCTCCTCCCCTTTCTCAAAATCAGTCGTCAAAAACTTATCCACAATCTTCTTCGCATCCTCAAAGTTTGTCGTCCTTCCCCCAAGAGTTAGAATATTAGCATTATTATGTTTTCGGCTCATCTCAGCCATATGCTCGTCCGTTGCGACAGTCGCACGAATCCCCACAAGTTTATTCGCAGTCATCTGCATACCAATTCCGGTCCCACACACAAGAATTCCAAAAGATTCCGGATTCTCCAAAACCTTTTCACAAACCTCCCGAGCAATGTCAGGATAATCCACCGAATCATCCGAAAAAGTCCCCAAATCCACAACATTATTCCCATTCCCTTCCAGGTATTCCTTCAAGTCCCCCTTCATTTCATATCCCCCATGATCAGATCCAATATATAGGCTCATATTTTTTGGTTAATAAGCAATAGCCTTCGTAACAGATTCGTCCTCATGGACATTTTTAACAATCCTCGCTAAAAGAGGAGCAACCGACAAAACTTTCAATCCCTTGAATTGCTTCTCCTTCGAAAGAGAAATTGAGTCAGTCACAACAACTTCTTTGAAACCGGCTTTGCTCAATCGCTCCACAGCCGGATCAGAAAAGACAGCATGCGTCGCCGCAAGATAGATTTCGTCATTTGCACCCTTCGCTCGCAAAGCCTCAGCCGCGGCCACAACACTTCCTCCAGTATCAATCATATCGTCATAAAGCACACAAGTCTTACCTTCAACATCCCCCACAACATGAGTAACCTCTGAGATATTGTGTGAAGGTCTCTGCTTATGAATAATCGCAAGATTCGCTCCTATCAAATTCGCAAAGCGCTTCGCGTCCTTCGCTCCTCCCGCATCAGGAGAAACAACAACCAAGTCCTTCAATTTTTTAGATTTGAAATACTCAACAAAAATCTTCTCTGCATTAACATTATCCATCGGGAAATCAAAGAAACCTTGCTCTTGATCACTATGAAGATGCAAAGCGATAACATGATCGGCTCCAGCCGCAGAAATCAAATTGGCAACCAGTTTAGCAGAAATCGGTTCACGTGGACTAGCAACACGGTCCTGTCTCGCATAAGCAAAATGAGGCATAACAACATGAAGCCTCCAAGCAAACGACCTCTTCAAACTATCCAAAATCACAAACAATTCCATCAAATCCTCATTTACATTCTCTGTCGCAGTCTGAACAACAAAAACGTCCGCACCACGGACAGTTTCCTCAGATTTCGCATAGACCTCTCCACAAGAGAACTTTTTCAATTCCATTGGAGAAACCTCTATGCCAAGCTCCTTCGCAATCGCAGCAGCTAATTTTGGATGAGATGAGCCTGAAAAGATTTTCAATAGTTTTTTAGACATAGGTAACGGGTAAGTGAGATCTTATTTTGGACTAATCCCCCCTGTTTGTCAAGGTTTTCAATCAAGAGTTTAAAGTCTTTTCAAGCCTCTCCTTCTGCGAGAGTAAATCCTTTTTTAAAATTTCGGGAACATCATCGCCTTTGTCATCAAAATACGCAAGCCCCCGATCAACCTTAGCTATCAATTCAGGAACTCTTATCTTGAACTGCTCATCATACTGCGTCTTAGTATATTCTTGGCCGAGATGCTCCTGAAACAACGGCATAAGATCCTCATATTTAGGAATATGCCCAACAGGAGTCTCTATCGCATCAACCTCTCCATTGATCCTCAACGCCATCCATTGATACCAAACAACTTTATCATTTTTACCATTCAAAAACTGACCGTCCTCCCCTATCAAGAAGTAATTAACTCCAAAGATAGCAGGGGGTTCATCAACACCATCAACAATATTGTTATTATCAGAAATATACCGACCCATCGTAACAGATAAGAAATCGAGATTCGCCATAGGATTGGACACCCTCACTCCTTCCTTGCCCAGCGCGGCAGCAGTAGTCTCGGATTCAAGAGAAGCGGCCATAGTGTTTATCCCATGATGCCAATTAAGCGCCTGACAAACAGGCACCCAAGTATTCGAATCTCTTCCCCCATAAACAAGCGCTCCGAGCGGAACTCCTCCGGGGTTGTCCAAGTTCGCATCAAGATTAGCCAAATTTTTCAAAGGCAGAGTAAATCGTGCATTTTTGTGTGAAGGCGGAATTTTACCAGCCTGCTCAGGACTCCATTCACCCTGGAAATTCCGACCTGCAGGATATTCCCCTCTCTCGTCACCAATCCATCTGTAATCCCCATTAGAAGCAACTAACACATTAGAAACAATGACTTCCTCTCCATCTACAATCGCATTAAAAATCTCAGGATCATCTTTCGCGTTCACGTCCTTAATAATTCCAAACATTCCGTTCTCAACATTTACAGCCGCAAGCCTCTTCACCCCATCTTCACCCTCAACAACTTTAATGTGAACGATATCATCTCCAACAATCCCTCCATTTCCTTCACCATCACCAAACCCAGACATCATAGCTGTAGCGGTCTTCCCACACATCGATGGAAAAGCTCCGGCAAAATAAGTAATTTTGCCATCCTTACTCTTCACTCCAAAGAGATTCATGTGTTCAACAAGCCACCCCTCCTCCGAGGCCAGATACATTGCAAGCCTCATCGACAACTTCTTCAGACCAACAGTATTTCCGGCATATTGAGTATTCGCACTATAAACAACTCCCGCCTCCCGATCGATATAGACCCGTCTATCATCAATGTTTTTCGATGCCATATTCTCATCCAATTCCCCGGCCGAATGCACAATCTTCAAAAATCGATCATTCGAGCACCCAGAATCATCCGCTTGCCGCCTAAACTCACCATACCCCTGCCTATAAAGCAGATTTAGGCTGTGCGCCACGTACGCCGAGTCCGTCATTTGCACAGCAGGAAGCGAAAACTGCGAATCAGTCGGCCCCAAACAATGCAAACAAACGTAAAGTTCCTTCCCACCCATTATCCCACTCATAATTTCATGAATTTCCGAAAGCCCTTCTTTTTTATCCATAGTATTAGTCCCCGGCAATTCATCCCCCTCTTCCAACAAGAATTTGGTCTGTGCCTTGTCCCTCGCCTGATCCTGCGGCCCATCAAAATGCACCGTATGCCCTGGCGCGGCAAGAGTAATTTCCTCCCTGTTACGCACAGAAGATTCCCTCAAATACGCAACATCTTCCAGCGACCCATCACTGACAAAAATCTTCTCTGGCTTGCACCACAAAATATACTTCGCAATAAACATCAAGAGCTCAGGGTTCGATATCTTCTCAAGCTTCCTATACTGTTCTTGATCCAACTGCTTCTCCAATACATTCAAAACGTTTTCTTGGGTAATTTTTTCAAACATTATCCTTGGGTTAGTCACCAATATATCGAAGAAAACCATATCAAACCTCCATCCATAGGAGCAAACCCCTCATCTTGACAACCCATAACTTTCAATCCCCCACTAACTAATGTAAAATCACAGACGCTTAACAATGCAAATGTCCAAACTCCTCGTCACAGGCTCACTCGCATACGACCGGATAGCTACTTTCCAAGGACATTTTGGCGAACACCTCCTCCCGGACAAAGTCCATCAATTAAACGTAGCATTCAACGTCGATCGAATGAGTATCCAATTCGGTGGCACCGGAGGAAATATCGCATACAGCTTGGCCTTACTTGGAGAAGATCCAATCCTCCTCGGCACTCTAGGAGACGATTATGAAGAATACAAAAACCAGCTCCTAAAAAACAACATTTCAACCGACCACATAAAAATAATAGAAGGAGCCCTGACCGCAAACGCAACTATAATGACCGACCTCGACGACAACCAAATCACAGCTTTTTATACGGGAGCAATGCAGAAAGCCCATCAAGCAAAAATCGAAGCGATCGAAGACCCTATCGAACTTGCGATCATCTCGCCAAACGGCATTAAAGCCATACAAGAATACCCAGAAATCCTCCGCCAAAAACAAATCCCATTCATCGCCGACCCGGGCCAATCAATCCCCGCTCTATCAAAAGACGACTTAATCAACTTGATAACAGGCGCCCACATTCTCATAGTAAACGACTACGAATGGCATCTCGTCACAGAAAAAACCGACCTCACACTCGAAGAAATATTCAAAAAAACCAACTTAGACCACTTAATAGTAACCCTCGGCGAAAAAGGAGCGAAAATCTGGAACAAAGACTCCAATCCAAGTACACCGGTAGAAATCCCGGCACACAAACCCGAAAAAATAGTCGACCCAACAGGTTGCGGCGACGCCTTTCGAGCTGGGCTAATGTATGGTATAAAGAATCAGAAATCTATCAAAGAATCCGCACAAATAGGTGCACTTTTAGCCGCAAAGGCCATAGAACATAACGGAACACAAAATCATGATGGACTACAAAATAGCTGACATGAACCTGGCCGAATGGGGCCGCAAAGAAATCACGCTGGCAGAGGAAGAAATGCCAGGCTTGATGTCAATACGTAAAAAATACTCCACAGAAAAACCTCTGAAAGGAGCCAAAATCATGGGCTCTCTACACATGACAATCCAAACAGCGGTTTTAATAGAAACTCTCGCAGAACTCGGCGCAGAAGTCCGCTGGGCATCATGCAACATTTTCTCCACTCAAGATCACGCCGCCGCGGCCATCGCGAAAGAAGGAATCCCCGTCTTCGCATGGAAAGGCGAATCTCTGGAAGATTACTGGTGGTGCACAAAACAAGCACTTACGTTCTCTGACGGAAAAGGACCTGACCTGATAGTTGACGACGGCGGAGACGCAACATTGATGCTCCACAAAGGCACAGAGATAGAAAAAAGCGAAAACCCAGAAGAAGCCAGCAAAAAAACCAACAACGAAGAATTCGACCTTCTTTTAGACGAAATTAAAAAAAGCATCACCGAAAACCCAAGTTTCTTCCAAGAAACCTCGGAAAACCTAAAAGGAGTTTCTGAAGAAACAACAACAGGCGTACATCGACTATACCAACTCATGGAAGAAGGCAAACTTCTCTTCCCGGCAATAAACGTCAATGACTCAGTCACAAAATCAAAATTCGACAACCTATACGGCTGTCGCGAATCACTCGCAGACGGCATCAAACGCGCAACCGACATCATGGTCGCCGGAAAAGTAGTGGTCGTTTGCGGATACGGTGACGTCGGAAAAGGATGTGCTCAATCAATGGATGGCTTCGGAGCTCGAGTGATCGTCACCGAAATCGACCCAATCTGCGCTCTCCAAGCGGCAATGGAAGGATATGAAGTGAAAAAAATAGAAGACGCTCTGGACGAAGGAGACATTTACGTCACAGCAACCGGCAATTACCACGTCATCACGACAGAACACATGGAAAAAATGAAAGACCAAGCGATCGTCTGCAACATCGGCCACTTCGACAACGAAATCCAAGTCGACGATCTGAATAAACTCCCCGGAATCAAAAAACTCAACATCAAACCCCAGGTCGATAAATACACATTCCCCGACGGTCACGCGATCATCCTACTCGCCGAAGGCCGACTCGTAAATCTCGGCTGTGCCACAGGCCATGCATCTTTCGTAATGTCCAATTCATTCACAAATCAAGTCCTGGCCCAATTGGAATTATGGCAAAGCGATCACGAAAAAAAGGTCTACACTCTACCAAAAAAACTGGACGAAGAAGTCGCCCGCCTACACCTAAAAAAACTCGGAGTAGACCTGACTGAACTCACAGAAGAGCAATCCTCCTACGTCGGAATCCCCAAAGAAGGCCCATACAAACCGGATTATTACAGATATTAAATCTACGCCCATCTAACCATAAAATCATGACATATTTATTCACATCAGAATCAGTCACTGAAGGCCACCCGGACAAAATAGCCGACCAAATCTCAGACGGAGTCCTCGATGCCATAATGGAACAAGACCCAAACGGCCGAGTCGCCTGCGAAACACTGGTAACTACAGGGTTAGTCTTCATTTCAGGTGAAATCACAACAACTTGCTACGTCGACATCCCTAAAATCGCAAGAAAAATAATACGAGAAATCGGATACAACGACGCCACATACGGCTTCGACGACAAAGCCTGCGCAGTAATAACAAGTATCGACGAACAAAGCCCAGACATCGCACAAGGCGTAAACCCAGGCGGTGCCGGCGACCAAGGAATGATGTTCGGCTACGCTTGTAAAGAAACTGAAGAACTCATGCCTCTTCCTATAACCCTTTCTCACAAACTAACGAAACGCCTCAGCGAAGTCCGCCGCGACAAAACCCTTCCATACATCCGCCCAGACGGGAAAGCTCAAGTCACAGTCGAATACGAAGCTCCCGGCAAACCTCTCCGTGTCCATACAGTCGTAGTCTCAACTCAACACGCAGAATCAGCAACTGAGGAACAAATCAAAAACGATGTCATCGAACACGTCATCAAACCTGTTTGCGGAGATTACTTAGACGAAAACACAATCTATCACGTCAACCCAACAGGGCGCTTCATCATCGGAGGCCCTCCGGGCGACTGCGGACTCACAGGACGAAAAATAATAGTAGACACATACGGCGGCAGCGCCCCCCACGGTGGCGGCTGCTTCTCAGGAAAGGATTGTACAAAAGTTGACCGAAGCGCGGCCTACGCCACTCGCTACATCGCAAAAAACATCGTAGCAGCCGGCCTCGCAGAACGCGCTCAAGTCCAAATTGCATACGCCATCGGTGTCGCAGATCCGGTCTCAATACTGGTCGAAACATTCGGCACATCCGAAGTCTCAGAACGCGACCTGGAAGAAGCCGTTCGTAAAATATTCCCACTGAAACCCCAAGAAATCATAGAACACTTAGACCTCCGCAGACCGATCTACAAAGCAACAGCGGCCTACGGCCACTTCGGCCGAAACGAATTCTCATGGGAAAAAACCGACAAGGTTAAGGAGTTGAAGAAAGCGCTAGGAGTTTAAAGCCCCTTCAACGTCTTATACACTCCATCGGCATCAAACCCGTACTTCTTATACAGGTCCGCCGTTTTTCCCGATTCCCCAAATTTATCCTGCATACCAATCTTCACAAGCTTAACCCCCACTCCATTCTCAGCAAAAACCTCACTAACAGCACCCGCCAATCCTCCAATCACATTGTGATCCTCAGCAGTCACACATAATTTCGCCTTCCCGGCGCACTCCAAAATCGTCTCAGAATCTATAGGTTTAATCGAACTGACATTTACAACAATAATTTTCTTCCCATCCTCCTCTTCAATCCTCTGCGCCGCATACATCGAAGCCCCCACCAATGCACCAGTCGCAAAAACACACAAATCAGCCTTCTTCGAGCCTGCAAGCATGTCTCCCCCCATCAAAACATCCGACTTCCCAAACTCAAAATCAACAGGAGTGTCCCCCTCACGAACTCCACTATAAAGCAAAGGCGTTCCACCCCTCAAAACTCGAATATAAGTTGGCCCAAAATCGGAAACCACCTTCTCCATCACGCTCAAAGCCTCATAATGATCAGCAGGCTGAACAATCTTCATATTCGGCAATACACGCATTATCGCAATATCCTCCAACGCCTGATGAGAAGCCCCATCCTCTCCCGTCAAAACCCCAGCATGCGATCCCAAAATCTTCACATTTAAGTTCGGATAACACACCGAATTTCGTATAATCTCCCATGGCCTTCCAGTCGAAAAAATCGAAAAACTACAAGCAAAAGGAATCTTTCCTCTCGCCGCAAACCCGGCCGCCGCCCCAACCATATTCTGCTCCGCAATCCCCATATTAAAATGCCGATCCGGATATTCCGCCGCAAACTTCGCAGTCTGCACACTACACGAAAGATCCGCATCCAAAACAACAATCCCTCCATACTTCGCCCCCAATTTTACCAACGCCTCACCAAATGACTTTCGCGTCGCGATCTTCTCGGCATCAGGTGCTAATTTTATATCGTATTTTGGCATATTTTTTTAGTTAGAGTCCGAACTCTACTATTGAAAACTTCCCCATCACCCACTCTCCCGGAACATAAGTCCTCACGAAATTCCTGCTATCCAAGCTTGCACTTCTATTATCGCCCAAAACAAAATACTCACCTTCAGGCACATTGTAAACAAAACCTTCCGCATCCGCACTCAAAACCGGACTTTCAAACGAATCAACATTCGTCTCCCCACGCGCATACAGCTCAACCAAAACCTCCCCATCAACCTCGACACCACCATCACGAACCACAACCTTCTCCCCCGGAAGCCCAATCACACGTTTCACATACAAAAATTCGCCAGCCAGCCCGGAACCACCCCCATCCAGCACAAAAACAACCACATCCCCCCTATCAATTCCATCAAAAGTAGACTCATAAGCGCTCGCATACAACATATCCCCTTCATAAAAAGTAGGAATCATGCTTCCCCCTTCCACAATCACCGGGAAAGTCATCAAAAGCTTTGCAAAACTCAATGCGAGCGAAATCAAAACCATTTTTAAAATTTTTAAACTTTGCCCAACTCCTCTTCCGCCACCTTCAATTCCTCATCACTCAACGCAACTCCGTGATACTCAACTTTCCCCTCAGCAAACGGCACCCCTTTGCCCTTCACAGTCTCGCACCAGATACAAGTCGGCCGTCTCGTCTCACGACGAGCCTTGCCAATAGCACTCATAAGTTGCTCATAATCATGTCCATCAGTAACTTTAATAACATACCATCCAAAACTCTCAAACTTCTCTTGAATCGGCTTCACACTCATCACTTTTTTGCACGGCCCATCAATCTGTAAGCCATTATTATCAACAAATGCAATCAAATTATCAGTCATATGGTGCGCCGCACTCATCACCGCCTCCCATACAATCCCCTCCTGCAACTCCCCATCTCCAAGAGCAACAAACACCTTGTTCGGCTTCTTATCAAGCTTCAAACTCATGGCTAATCCATGTGCCGCACTAATCCCTTGCCCAAGCGACCCCGTCGCCAAAGTAATCCCAGGAGTCTTACTACACGGATGCCCCTGCAACATCGAATTAACTTGCCGCAAATGATCCAACTCCGACCGATCAAAATACCCAAGATCCGCCAAGATAGCGTACTGTGCCGGCACAGCATGTCCTTTCGACAAAACAATATAATCCTTATCCTCCTCTTTTCCCTCACCAAAAGCCCCACGAGCCGCACTATTCACATGCTCCCCGTAATACAAAGCAACAAGAATATCCATAACAGACATGCTCCCCCCGGTATGCCCGCTTCCGGCTTTGCTAATCATGCGAAGAGTCTCAACACGAAGCTCGGCAGCCTTTTTTTGAAGTTCGGTAGTATTCACGGACGAACTATAACGCAGGTTGAGAAGTCTCGCAATAAAAGTATAATCAAAACATGACAAACCCATCCAGAACAAAACTCACAATTATAATAATCGCCGTACTGACCATCCTTTTCGTCCTTCCATCACTCATTCTCTCCCTCGAACCCAACGTAAAGTACGGAACTTTCTACTACTTCCTCGCAAAACACCGCTACGAAGACGGGCTCCTGGAAGAAGCAGAAGAATTCATCGAGCTTTCACTCGGATACAACCCCTATTTCGCAGACGCGAAAAAATTAGAAAAAGAAATCACCAGAACCAACCCAGCCATCTCAAATGAAAATTAAAAAACTCAGATACATTCTCGTAGGCACACTTGCCACAACGATCCTCACCGTCGCAATCCTCGGCCGCGTTACGCTCTTTTCCATGCTCACCCACCCAGAAACCCTAGGGGACCAAATCGAAATCTACAAAAAAGTTATCACTGTATTCGACGTTCTCAAAGAAGCCCAAAACCGCATCCTCGGCCAATTTTACACCCCATCCGGAGATCTCCCCGTATACAGAATAGAAATCAGCAACAAAAACTACGCAAAGCTCACCGAAGACCTCCCGAACTCCGGCCGAAAATATGTCAACGGAACGCTAACAACTCCAGACGGCACAGAACACGACGTCGAACTCAAATTCCGTGGTGAAAACTACTGGCATTGGGATTATCCAAAAAAATCCTGGCGCGTAAAATTCGACGACCCGGACAAAAACCCGGACAACTCAGAACTCTTAAACTTCATCAATCCCCGCCACAAAAGCCAGATTCTGTATCCACTCGGATACTACCTCGGAGAAAAAGCAGGTCTCCTCACCCCAAAGCACGAATTCATCGCAGTCTACGTCAACGGCAAATACAACGGCCTCTACAGCAAAATCGAGCAGATTGACCAAGATTTTCTTGAGAATCATGACATGCCGGCTGGGGACATCTATTATGGGGAGCCAGAGAAAAGAATAAAAATGGATAAAGAAATAGGCATCTTTGCCTCAACAGACCTGTGGGAACTTAAGCCAAGCCCAGCAAACCAAAACAACAACAAAGATGCATTACAAAAACTCATAGAAACAATCCAAAAAGATCCACCCGAATTTAAAAAAGAAATACAGAACATAGTAGATGTCGACAAAATGCTCCGCTACATCGCAATTCAAGATATAGCAGAAAGCAACCATGTCGATAATTTCCGAAACTTAAAAATCTATCTAAATCCAAAAACAGGGCTATTCGAGCCAATCGTCTGGGATCTCTTCGCCTGGCTACAAATAGACTCCGAATTCACTTTCAGCTACACAAACAACCTACTTTTTCACAAGCTCCAACAAATCCCAGAATTCAACGAAATTAAAAACAAATACATATGGGAATTTATAAACAGCTTCGCATCTCAAGAAAAAATGGAAAAACTCATCAATGAACAAACAACACTTATCCATCACGAAATATTCTTCGATCCATACAAAGATTACGTAGACACAATGACATTATCTCCATACATAAGACGCCCCCTGTCAAACAAAGGGTGGAAAGAAGAAGTAGAACTCACGAAGACCTGGTATCCATTCCGACACAACTATCTTTTAAAAAAGGTAAATGAAATAAAAGTAGACATCTATCACGTATCAACAGAAAACGACAATATACTATATGTCCAAATCACAGGAGAATGCCCTGTCGTAATAACTTCTCAAAACAAAGATTTTCCAATAACCACTCTCTATCCAGAAATTAAAATAGAAAAAATCCCACCTGAAAAAACATATAAAATAAATAAAAAAGCCGTAACGTATACCACAACATTCCAAGTAACAACAAATCTCGAAACAGAAAACATCCAATTCTCAAACACCATAACCGGTAAAAAAATTGAACCACAAATTCATCAACTAAAATCAATAGAGGACTTACAAAACATCGATACAATTAACTTTTTAAAACTCTAAATCATTCTTCGATGATACAACGCTAACATCACTTACTCCATCCACCCCATTCATCTCAGCAATAAAAACATTTAATGCATCCGAATCCTTCAAACTAACATTGAATGTAAATACCAATAAATTCCCTCTCTCCTTCGCATCAACATTCAACAAACTTTGGCTCTTTAAATGTTTCCCCATCACATCCTTAAAGATGTCGTTAGAATGATGCTTCGCATCCAACTTGAAATTTAAAACATACGCCAATTTCCGAAGCCCACCAAAATTAGACTTATGCAAGAAAAAGATCAAAGCACAAATGACCAAGGCTCCTATTATAGCGCTGGAGATAGCCCCCATCCCAACAGCCAAACCTATACACAAAGCAAAGAAAATAAACGCAACATCCCTAACATCCTTAACGGCAGTACGAAATCTAATAATAGAAAATGCCCCAAAAATCCCTATCGCCGCCGCAACGCTGTCCTGGATCAACACAATTATCAAAGTTGTAATAACGGTAATCAATACAATCGCAACACTAAAAGATTGCGAATACGAGAACCCCCTGTGAGTTTTCTTATACATCCACGCAATCAAAAAACCCAAAGCAATCGAAAACAAAAGAAGAATTACAAGCTGAATAGGATCTCCAAAGATCGCAACTACAGCCTTTTTCTTGAAAATATCCATGTTATTTATAGTTAAATTTTAAAAATAAGCTGGTAAACCATATCTGGCATCTATGCCGGCACAGTACTTAGAAAACGTATCTTTCCTCAAGCTGTACTCCTCTATTATATCGTGAAACCACCTCGGCATAGCACCATTGAACTTGACTTCCATAACAACAAGATCGTGAAAACCCTTCTCATAGTCAGCTTCAAAATTCAATCCATCGGGATGTGAGAAGCTCAAATCATAATCAAAAGTTACCCTAAATCTTCCATCAAATTTAGAAACAAAAGGCTTGCGCTTGTAAGTAACAAGAAGAACCGGCCTCATTCTATTCACGGAATATTCCCACAAAAATTCATTCAAAAACTTCCCTCTATATGCTTCGGTTTTCAATAAATTGAATGGATTCTCAGTAAATCCCTTGAAATCCCCACCCTTCACAACCATCCTATCTTTCAAAATCACCTCCCCACTTCTCCTTTTAAGCTCAAAAAATATATTAGTATCATCCGTATAATCCCTCACGTAACTTCTAATCCGCACCTTTTTCCGATTCATAATTCCATCCAATTTCTCGTGGTAGCACTTCATCTCAGGCGAATCCATATACAACGTATTCACATGATAATGATCATTATCCTCAACATATGAATCCCATTCCATATAATTCATCATTTGCGGAATTATCCGATCCGCCATTGATCGAGGCACATGATATTTGAATTCGAAACGACGGAAACGGAGGGCAGTCTTGCTCACGAAAGTCACATTTATAAAAATTTTCATAAGGAAATATAGTGCAATTTAAAATCATTTACAATAATAATCCTTGCTCTTCTGAGCAAAACACATAAAATGCAATGGACAATAAAATGGAAAATACATACAAAATCATCACTGAATACAGCAAAAAGTCCTTCAAATACCTGATAATTGGAGGGACAGCCACTGCTTTATACCTGGGCGTTCTGTTCGCACTAACAGACTATCTAAACATTCATTACCTAGTATCAGCCATCATTTCATTTTCAATATCAACAACGTTAGCTTTCTTCGCACACAAACACATAACATTCGTAAACAAAGAGAAAAAAAACATATCTCAATTCATAAAATTCACAATAATAGCAACGGCAGGTCTTATCTTAACATCACTGGGGATAACATTTTTCGTAGAAATATTAGATCTTTGGTACATGCTCGGAGCAATAATAACAAGCGGGATTGTATTTGTATTCAATTTTCTACTAAATAACTTCATCACATTTAAAAACCCTACACCCAGCCCCCCTTCCAGCCTCTAGGTCAGACTCTTTATCACCAATCAAAACGCTTTGCGACAGATCAATCTCATACTCTTCTGCAACTTTGAGTAGCATCCCAGACTTAGGTTTTCTGCATTCACAAACTTTTTTATAATCTCCAAGTCCAGCCTCCGGATGGTGTGGACAATAATATGTTTTCTCGACCTTTATGCCTTCATCAGCCAACCACTTCTCAACCCACTTCTGAAACTTCAAAAACTCTTCTTCAGTGTAATATCCACGTCCAATTCCAGCCTGATTTGTAACAATAAAGACTAGATAATCATCTTCACCAAGAATCCTTTTTATAAACTTGAGGTTTTTGGGGATAGGTTCAAAATCTTCTTTTCGATGAACATATCCATGATCAACATTTATCACCCCATCTCTATCAAGAAAGAGAGCTTTTTTCATAACTTAATTTTTCATCAAGTTTCTTAAGAGAAGCAAGTCCCCGTCGCGCATTCGCCCTATCGGAATCACCAAACAACCCCTTTTCAACAAGATCACAAATAATATGATAAATCATTACATGACCTTCCTGAATTCGCGGAGTATCATCCGCGGGAACAACAATAGAAAAATCGGCTTTATCCTTCATCTTCCCACCATCTCTACCGAGCAATCCAATAATTTTCATATTCTTTTTTCTCGCCTCTTCGGTTGCTCTAATCAAATTCTCAGAATTACCAGAAGTACTAATAACCAATAAAGCATCGCCCTCAGCTCCAAGCCCTTCCACTTGTCTTGCAAACACCCCTTCACCACCAAAATCATTAGTAAAAGCGGTCAAAATAGACGTATCGGTCGTCAATGCTATCGCAGGCAAAGACGGCCTGTTAAAACTACTTCGAAAGCTACTAACAAACTCAGCGGCTATGTGCTGACTATCAGCCGCACTTCCTCCATTCCCACAAATCAAAAGCTTATTCCCAGTCTTAAAAACAGACACTAATTCTTTGACAACACTCTCTATATCTCTCAGAGATTTTTCGGCAACTTCCTTCTTGACCTCAATACTCTCATTAATTTGAGACACAATTTCACTCTTCATAAAAAATTTATCATAGTTCTCTATGAAGTAATTTAAAGATTCCGGCGTACCGATGTCAATCAATTCCTTTCCCACCGGAAGCCCAAGTACATCTTTCCCTTCACTCAATAACTTGGGAACCAAATCGTATTCTAAAGAAAAACTTTTTCCCTCAGGAATCATCGATAAAATCTTAGAAGAAACCAAGTAAATACCATCACTAACAAACACATCGCCTCCTTCAATGACTTGTTTTTCTTGATAGTGCTTGAGTTTATTCGAGTCATCCAACACTAAGTTTCCAAAACGCCCCTTTTCCCCACTCTTTGAGACAAGAAATGTAAATTCAGCCTGATTTTCTTCATGAAAACTCAAAAAATTACAGAGATCAAAATCGATAAACGAATCTCCGTTCAAGAGAAGAAAATCTTCTCCACCTCTCAAAAACTTCTCAGCATTTTTCACAGCTCCACCAGTACCGAGAAGTTCCTCCTCAACAGCGTATTCAATTTCCACACCAAATCGACTGCCGTTGCCAAAATAATCCTGTACAACATCAGCTCTATACCCAACACAAAAAACAAAATCCCTAATCCCCTGTACTTTCAAAAAACCAACTAAATGCTCAAGAAAAGGCTTACCCTTTATTTCAACCATTGGCTTTGGCAAATCTCCCGCAACAGACTTCAAACGAGTCCCCAAACCTCCAACCAGTATGACAGCCTTAAGCTCACAAATATCCATATTTACAAATTTATCTAGATAATAATTTGTCCCCACGTTTCACTCTATCTCTCCAATAATCCAACAAATCCTGCATAGTTTTCTCGAAAGAAATTTCAGGCTCCCAACCTGTATGCTCTTTGAATTTACTCGTATCCGGAACTTGTAAATCCGCATCGATAGGACGCAATCTCTCAGATTCCATCTCAACCTTAATATCTTTTCGTTCAGAAAGACTCAGCAGATGATCGAGCATGTCCTTTACCGTACAACTAAAAGTTCCACCGATATTGTAATATCCACCTGGAGTCGGATTCACCGTAACCAACATATGATAAGCCTTAACGGCATCTCTCACATCAGACCAAGTTCTCAAAGAATCTAGGTTCCCAACTTTCACAATCGGCGGGAGCATTCCCGCCTCAATCATCGCTATCTGTTTGGCAAAAGTCGACTCTGCAAACACATCTCCGCGACGTGGCCCAGTGTGTGTAAACATTCTAGTTGTCATAACTGTCATCCCATACGCCTCTCCATAAAAACGTCCAATCAAATCAGTTCCGGTCTTAGAAATAGCATAAGGCGACGCAGGATGAAAAGTCGCATCTTCTTTGATTGGTAGTAATTCTTTTGGTACCCGCCCAAAAACTTCAGACGAAGCACATACATGGATGATCGGATCCATTTCAAGCTGTCTTATTGCTTCCAACAACCTGCAAGTTCCCAATATATTCGTATTCAAAGTTTCGATCGGCGAATCAAAACTCGTTCTCGGGTAACTCTGTGCGGCCAAATGAAACACATAATCAGGCTTCGAACTTTGTAACACATAAATCAGCGAAGCATAATCGTTCAGATCACCATACAAAAACTGCACCCTGTCTTTTTTATTGACCCTATCTAGCAAATGTCCAACATTATCCAACGGACTTCTCCATCTACACATACCACAAATATCCCAATCAGTGTGTTCCAGCAGATAGTCAGCGAGGTGCGAACCCACCATTCCGGTAATACCAGTGATTAGTACTTTCTTCATTATAAAAAGTTATTATGTATTAAACTCAAGAACCATTGCCTCCTTTATACTAACAGGAGAGTGGCCAATTATATTACTGAAATACAAAGATTTCGTGCAGAGACGCTTAGGTCTTGCAAGAAAAAACTCTTCATCGGGCTCAACAACTTTAAAACTTAATCCATTCCCTGCAATACTTTTATAAATCTCGGTCATATCTTTGCGAGAAATCAAATCTTCTCCACAAACATTCAAAACACCAGAATCGCAAACCAAAAAATTTTTAGCAAAAGCCACGAGGGCATCCATTACATCGCCTATATATACAACGTTTCTATAAATCGGATGATACACCTCTGCAGTTTCACCAGTATCCGAACACTTCTGCAAATAAGCCATAAATTTATCATCTTTGGAAAAGACATACGACATCCTAAGCACCTTGAAATTTGGATTTTCCAAAAAACTCTCCTCAACAGCACTCTTCATTCGAGCATACTCAGCAATCGGGTTGCATTCAGTCTTTTCGTCAAAACAAGAATCTCCAAGAGATTCCCCATAGACCAAATCTGAAGAGAAGAAAATGACGTTAGCTCCTCTATCCAAGCACTGACTAATAAAATATTTTGTACCAGCAACATTTATCCTATAAACCAAGCCGTGATCGGATAGACAAATATCAGGAGAAGAAATGCCAGCTGGACACAAAACCAAGTCGCCTTCCTCTATAACAGAGTAATCAAATTCAACAGGAGCTCCTAGGTCTAGAAAAAGATCTCCATCATTATCTCGGAAAGAAGTGCATTTTACATCAAACCCACTGTTTGCCAAACACTTCAAAGCATTCTTAGCAATCAACCCATTTTTACCAATAACAAAAATAGTCATATTCTTTATAAGCAATTACTAGACCAGGTTTGAAGTCCCTTTCTATCAAACCCAAAAGTTAACATCTGCCCTCCAAGTTTCTCCAATTCCTTTGTAATAATATGTTTCTTAGTTACTTCACAAAACAACAAAATAAAACCTCCAGCTCCGGCTCCAAGAATTTTTCCACCTATTGCACCATTCTCAAGAGCAACTTGATACAAACTATCAATATAATTATCAGTAACATGCGGGTTGGCTTGTTTCTTTACCAGTCCTGATTCGTGAAGCAATTCACCAAATCTCTTCAAATTCCCTGTCATCAAAGAATCTTTCATTTCATAGGTCATTCTTTTTAATGTGGGAAGAGCATCAACGGTTTCTTTCCTGCCTTCTCGATAATATTTTAGCTGTTTTTCAGTTAGCTCTGTCGAGTAATGAGTCTTCCCCGTATAACACATCATTAGATGACAAGCTAAGTCATTCAGAATTCCCTTATGAATAGAAAGACCGTTCACAACAGTTTTCTCCTTATAAAATTCAATTAAGTTGAAGCCTCCAAAAGCCGCTGCATATTGATCTTGCTTCCCACCTTTTATAGCCATTTTGATTCGTTCAATTTTGTAAGCAGTTTCGGAAATATCGTACTTATCCCAAGAATCATTCAAAAATTTCAAGAGCACACCGAGAATCGCAACCGTAAAGGTCGATGACGTTCCAAGTCCACTTCCGGGGGGAACATCACTGTGTACATGCAAATCGAATCCATGATCCAATCCTAATTCATGAATCACAGCTTTCGCCAAATCCAGAACTCCATCATATATGGGAGCCTTATCAACATTGAACTCAATGTTCAAATCAAAATCTAAAGACTTAATTTTAACTTTCTTATCATCCCTGGGGATCAAAGTCACATGTGAATACTTATCAATTGTAGTTGATAAAACAACCCCTCCATTTTCATCAAAAAAGTCAGGCATATCAGTTCCTCCACCGCAGAAGCTAATCCGGAGCGGTGCCTTTGCGCGGTAAACCTTCACTTGTGATGCTATATCTCTAACGAGATTCATCTCTAAAGTTATTAATGTTGTTTTTGAACCAGTCTATACTTAACTTCAGTCCTTCCCTCAAAGGAGTTCCCGTTTTGTAATCAATGACTTCTCTTGCCCTGGAAACATCCAAAGCTCTTCTCGGTTGACCATTTGGTTTATCGGTATCCCAAACTATTTTCCCTTTGAATTCAGTCAATTCGGCAATTAACTCAACAATTTTTTTAATCGGGACCTCCTTCCCTTCACTAATATTCAAAGGTTCTGAAGAATCCCATTTTTCCATAACATCTACAATCCCTCCAGCCGCATCATCAACGTATTGAAAATCGCGAGTGGCAGACCCATCTCCCCAAACTACAACTTCATCATTACCATTCTCAACAGCTTCAACAAATTTTCTAATTAAAGCAGGGACTACATGAGAATCCCTGAGATGAAAATTGTCATGAGCTCCATATAAATTTCCTGGCAAAACATAAACCGAATTAAAACCATACTGTTCTCGATACGCCATAGACTGTATCAAAAGAAGTCTCTTTGCCATAGCATATGGGAAGTTTGTTTCCTCTGGGAACCCATCCCATAGTGCGGTTTCCTTCACTGGCATTTCTGCAAACTTAGGATAAATGCAACCACTTCCCATCAACATCATCTTCTCAACATTATTTCTTCTTGAGTACTCAACAATCATTGTATTCATCATGACATTTCCGTAAAAGAAATCTCCCTTAGCCGTCATGTTTGCAAAAACTCCTCCTACTTTAGCAGCTAAATGAAAAACGGCATCAGGTTTGAAGTCCTCAAAAAGCTTCTGTACATCAGCCTCTTTGGCTAGATCGTAGTCCTTGCTTCGAGGAATGAACATGTTTTCGTCCTTAGCCCCTCTTCCCTTCAACTGCTTTATCACAGCATGACCTATGAATCCAGATCCGCCAGTTACCAACACTTTTTTGTCCACCCACGATTCAATCATATTTTATTTGATTATTTTTGTGCAAACATCTGCCCAGATTTGCATTCCGTCAGTTAAATCGTCCAAATAGGCTTTTTCGTTCTCAGTATATGCATCATCACTAGCAACTTTGTCCTTCAATTGAGCAATAAGTTCTTTGTAGCAATCCAGGTAATTGTCAGCATTCAATTCTATAGCATCCAAAGTTTTAATAAGTTTGTTTGTAATAATAATCCCATCAGCTTCAGTTTTCATATCTCGGACTAGATTGTGAAGATTACGTCTATGAGCCGCCAAAGGACGCCCGTAAACAACAATGTCATCCATGTGATCAGCTATCTTCCTCACAAAATAACTAAGCCAAATATCATCATATCTCTCAACGTAAACCCCAGAAACTTCCTTACACATAACAAGACAGTACATTGCAGGAACAAGATCTCGATGAAAAGCAGTGTTCTGAGTATTGAAAGGTGACCACGTTCCTTTTGCCAGAGCAACTTGAGGTTGATCGTCTTTCAAAAAGCCCAAAGATTGAGTAGGTCCATCTAGATGAGTCAGGGCATCGACATCAGGACTCTCCAGCCACAACCCCGCATTAACAACAATTCTCTTCCCCGAAACTTTACCCCATTTATGCTCCTCCTTACCCCATCTCTTGTCGTGGGGATATCCTCGATGATAGATAGTCCTTTGCGGTTCAAGTTTCAAAAACGAACAAATATTAAACCAGCCAGAACTCGACTCGACATTATCTAGCTCTGGACTCTCTCCTACAAAAGAAAAATACTTCACCCAATCATCCTCTGTCGAGAAATTATCGTCATCGAGCTGAATAATCACATCATTCCCTCTTTGGTAAGCCAGTAAAGTTCCTATATTCCTTCTCTGCACAGACTTGTATGGAAGCAACTTTTCCAGTTCAGGATATGGCTTCAAAAACTCTTTTTGATCCTCAATCCCCAAATAAACTCCTTCATAATTTTCCCCTTTCAGAGATTTGACATACCCCCCACATTCATCGGGAGTTTTCGTGTCTCCAACTACAACAAAATCAATATGAACATCATCGAGATGTCCATACTTACTCATATTTTCAATATATCCATCGAAAAGACTAGGAACATTGATAGTCGTAAGAACAAATGCAATTTTCTTCATAAGCCCAGAGGGTTAGCAACCAGCGAAATATAGCACACAACCCGAATACTTAAGAAGTCTTTCGGATTGAAAAAAAAGAGAATTTCCTTATTATATATGCATGTCCCACTCAAAAACTTTAGGAATAGTCACCCCCCTCGCAAACGAAGAACAAACTATCGATGAATTTTTGAGCAGGACTCTTCAGCAAATACCTGAAAATGGAAAAGTTTTTTGCGTACTAGACAACGCCAGCAAAGACTCAACAAAAGAAAAAATCCAAAAATACTCAGAAAAAGATCCTCGCGTTATTTTAGTTTGGGCTCCAGAAAACAGATCCGCAGTAGATGCATATTTCCGCGGATACAAAGAAGCTCTTGATGCCGATTGTGACTGGATACTAGAGATGGATGGTGGACTAAGCCATCTCCCTGAAGAAATTCCACGTTTTATTGAGGCAATGCAGAATGGTTACGAATTCGCTGGCGGAAGCAGATTCATCAAAGGAAGTAATTACATCAAACCTGGAAAAAGATATCTTATAAGTCGCGCCGGCACCATACTGAGCAATCTGCTTCTTGGCACAAAAATGAAAGACATGACAAGCGGATTTGAATGCTTTAGTAGAGATTCAATGAAACACGTCCTCACGAAAGGGGTTCAGAGTAAAGCTCATTTCTTTCAAACAGAGATTAGATGCATGATGCACAATTTTAAATGGAAAGAGGTTCCTATCACCTATAAAGACCCCAGTAATAGCGTGAGTGGATCGAGCATAAAAGATGCACTTAAAAACCTTTGGGAACTAAGAAAAAGTAATAAAATTAATAATTAATATTCCTATGAACACGAAAAAATGCTTACTCATAGCAACCTACTCACTCCTGGCCATATTTATCACAATGCACCTGGTCCAATACTTCCATCTAACAAACGAAGATGCCTTTATAGGATTCAGATACACAAGAAATTTTGCCGAAGGATATGGCCTGGTGACCAACCCCGGAGGAACAACCCAAGAAGGATTTTCGAACCTAAGCGAAATATTAATCGTGGGATCCCTAAATCGTATAACAAATGTGGACATTCTATATACAACAAAAATAATTGGAGTCCTTTCAACTATGTTGGTAATGATTCTGTGCTACCTGATAATGAGATTATTTATAAAAACAATTAAAGGCCCGACTCCTCAAGAAACGAAATTCACAAAACATCTAGCAAAACATGAAAAAAAATACCTTCACGGAGCCACTATCCTGTCAGCAACAGCAATCGGACTCTCTCCGTTTGTATCATATTGGACAACACAAGGGATGGAAACAATGTTTTATTCCGCAGTAGTCATGCTGATACTGTACACAACCCTGGTCTCATTAATTAAAGAAAAATACAATCTCTTCTATCTAATCGCAGCACTATCATTCTTCAGCGTAAACACAAGGCCAGAGGGATTGATGAATTTTTTCCTCTTCTTGGGAATCGCAATAGTCTGGCTCATCATCAACAGAAAACTGACCAAAAAATTCTACAAACATTTAATAATAAGCACTGCCCTATACCTGATAGCTATAGGGATCTTTATGGCATGGAAAGTCCTCTATTTCGGGGATTTCTTGTCAAATCCAGCAAGAATAAAACTAGTACTAAAGGCCTGGAAACTAAGCTTCGGCTATATAGTATATTACTTCCAAACAAAAGGAGTTTTATTTAGCACAGCCTTCTTCTTAAGCTTCCTAGGATCAGGAATCATAGTACTAAAATCAATATTCAAAAAAAGGAATGTGAAAATATCTCTATTCCTAGCGGCGCTCCTAGCATTCATATCGTCTCAATTTTTCTTCTCGGCATACGTAAGAGGAGACTACATGCCATACTACAGATTTTTAGTAACCCACTACCCATTTATTGTCCTTTTGGCCATAATCTTCGCATTGTCCATAGTTGCAATCCAAAAGAAAATCAGCCCACTCAAAGCTTTAGCCGGAGCCTTAATAATTCCACTAGCACTCCTGTCATCTATATTCACAAACGAGAACATTCCATACAAAAAATGGCATGAACTAGATTTTGTTTCTCCATACAAACTCGCAAAAACAACCCTTCAATATCAAACAGCAGACAAGATAAACAACTTACTAAGCGAAAACGACTATTACGCCACCAGTGAATTCGGCATCCTCCCGTTTTTCGCAAAACCAAAGGCAATAGACATCACTGGACTAGGAGAAAAGTACGTAGCTAGAAATTTTAAAAACTACACCATAAGAGAAGCTGGATACGCAAACAGAGATTACGTTTTATCCAAAAAGCCAAAAGTAATCACGAGTTGGGGCCATTACATGGACGAAAACGGGAACATGGTATTCTCTCCAGCTGTTTCCTGGTTCTTGGAAGCATATTTCCAAAGTGATTTCTTCCTAGAATACTACGACGGAGATCCTCCTAAAAGCAACATAGACTACGAAAACGAACTTGGATACAACCTTCCATGGGGATTCTATACATGGAACGATACATACCAATCAACAAACAGAATGAAATGGAACGACACGTCCCATACCAGTAAATTAATGTACGGATTCCACATGGAAGACACTCAAATCTGGACCAGCCCACTGGCAAGAATAGTTCTTCAACCAACTGCAAACGACAAGTTTCTAACATTGAAAGGGTTCATTCCGGATATTTCTAGATTCAACAACAACGAAAACAACATAGAGATATTCTATAACAAGTATGCCGTTGGAGATGAAACCTTAATAACAAAACCAATAAGAGATTCCGGCCCATTCGAAATAAAAGTGGAAATAGACAAGAACATATTTCCACCCAACGAAGAAGCCCTCATCACAATACGAGGAGATTATTTCCAACCAGGCCCAGAAGACACAAGACCACTATCTTATCTCTTCACTGAAATATATTTCTCACAATAAAGTTATCAAAAAACTTAACGCCCTAATATCGGTCGACACCGAATCTAATTCTTTCGGAGTAAAAGTAGTATAAGAATCGATTTCGACAACATTAATCCCTCTCAACAAAGATAAATCTTTTACAATTGGACCATCAACCACCTCTACATCATACTCCGTCTCGCCATTAATTTTAACAACCCCTCTCGTCCCACTTTTAGTGCTGTAAAATTGTATTGCCCTTGATGAAAGCCCGTCAGAAAAGAGAACTATAATCGCATCATTTCCAATCCAGCCATCCCCATAAAAATCAATAAGAATAGGTTCAGAACCAAGCTCATTCAAAAACTCATCACTATACAAATCCTCAGCCCCTATAAATCCATAGAGAAACTCCAAAACAGCAAGATTGCCACTATTAGCTTTCAAAGCCAATACCGCAGAGTTAATAGCCTTTTCTTCCTCTCCAAGGCCCCCCCACGCCTTCGCAGAGTTGAAATGTAAGCCCGAAAGCAAAAGTTTATCATTGTCCACGTAATCAATCGCACGTTCATAGTGATCTATCGCGCTAACATAATCAGCATCACCAAAAAATTTATCCCCCATCGCCTTTTCAATAAATAATTTTTCAGAATTGATAGGTCCCAAAACCCAAACAAAAAACAAAACAAACAATAACAAAGACCCAAAAACCACGAAAAATCCCAGGCTGGGAAGTTTGTTTTTAAAATTATTAATTTTTAACAAAGTCAGTAAATTCATCAAAACCATTTATAGAACTAAAATAACCAGAAACAATTTTATTTACAAATTCAAATTTGCTAAAATCCGGATATTCTTCAAAAACTTCATCAGTAGTATATTCCGACCTGTCATCTGCTTTAAAATTATCATTATTACCAACAAGATATATCTCTAAACCTTCCAGGACTCCCCCTCTACTATACTTCAAATTTTTATTATAAAGATTTACAGCAACATCCCGACTATCCAAAACGACAGCATCTTTCAATGACACAAACGATTTATCCTTGACCTCAACTCCGATTAAACAGTCAGAAAAAACTACGCCAGTAAAAACTCCATTAGTCTCCTCCCCAACGGAAATCCCCTTATCCCCACTCCCAATAAAAACAGAATTCTCAACCAAAGCTTCCGAAGTCATAAAATCAAGAGCATCATTCCCACTATCAATAAAAATAGAATTTGAAACTTTGACATCACTAATATCAACATCCAATGCGTCGCTCCTAGCACCAGTAAACAAGCAATTATCAATAACTCCACTACTATATGCAACATGCATACTATCATCTCCAATATAATTCTCCCCAATTTTACAATTAGAAACTTCGAAATCATCAACATCATGAATGTTAAACTGCCCAGTATAATGAATTAAATTCCTCTCCACTACTGACCCCCCACTAAACTCAACATAATCCATCCTGCCACCCGAAGCTCCTTCCCCCTGAAGAACCACACTACCCCACGGTTGAGATGAATCATAGGGCACAAATTTAATTGGAGCTTTATCTCTTCCAAGAGCCTCTAGTTTACCATAAAAGAAAATTGACTTACCCGGATACATAAAAAATGTAGTCCCAGGTTTAATTACAACATGAGAAAATTCATCAAAAATCAAATCTTCATCAATATAAATATTCCCAGAAAGAATTTTCGTCTCCTGTTTCCCCTCTGGCAAATCCCACGGATGGATAGAATCAAAATCAAATTTAACATCAAAATCAGCCTTATTCACACTAACTTCTTCGCCAGTTAAATAATTCTTAGCAACAATCACTCCAGCATCCCCTTTATAAGACCCCCTCAACAAATACTGATAAAAATTTGACGCATTGACAACCTCTGTATCCCCTCTACTTATATTTGTTTCCATCTCCAAAACTTTCCTACCAGGATAAAGAATCTCATCCACCACAATATCAACCAGGGTATCATCAGCATCCAAATAACCATTAAAATTCACATCTCTATACACTTTCGCATATTGACCAAACTTTTCCTTAAAATTAAGTTTCAATCCAGAATTCCCATCAACCTTAAAACTCAGAAGAACGCCCCCTCCCACTCCTTTCTCAAAATCATAAAAGGCCTCAACGTCATCATATATTCCTTTCAAGATATATCGCCTATTAGTTAAGGTTTTCCTATACAACTCAATCTGCCCAACTTCACTTTCCAAATCAAAAGGTTCACACACAGAATTAGAACTTATATCCTTTTTTACAACCATTTCATTTCTGTAATGATCACTCAATCTATCCTGATAAAGCAACTCCTTGTACTGAACAAGCTCACTAACCATCCTGTCAGAATCAAAATCCTCCGAAGAAAATAATTCATACGCCAATTTATCACGCTCATACTCCAAAATAGGGTTTAGCTTCACCCTATTCAACAAAGGGTAAATAGAAAGATCTTTCACATCAGTAGCATTCCAATCAACAACATCCCACTCGATAGGCTCAAACTTCCCTACATATGGATCAAAATATATTTTGTGATTGTGCAGAAAGTCATGGTGACCATTCCCAAGAATCGTATCCAAAGCAAAAAAATGATAATAGGCATCCTCGTCAACGTAAGTCCTAAAAAAATCATAGAATTCCAGATCATCATAATTATTCACAGCATCAATAAACAAATCTATATCAGACCTATCCTCCTCGTATTCTGCACTTCGAGAAGCAGCCTTCTCCCAATAATCAGCATCAAACCAAAGTTCACTTAAACCTCTATCATTTAAAGGCACTCCAAGATCCCCATAATATATACTCCCAGGCATTTTGTGACGTTTCCTCAACAAGGATTCGTCTATCTGACTCATGTACACATAAACTCCCATATATTCACCATTTAGAACAACCCTGATCGGAAAATAATCAGGGGAAAGCAAGCCATACTTCTCGATCAAGCCATACGTAACTTTATCACGAAAACGAGTAGCCTGAGGAGCAATAAGGTTAAACTTTTTTTCATCATTAAAAGTATCCATCTTTCCCATTTTTATCCTTAAAGACTTTTGCTCAAAAAACCAATGCCAGTGATTATCTCTCCTGTATCTCATTTTGACATCATACGTAGTCCCATCCTCCAAAAACATCTGTGCATCGTAATACTTCTCCTTGCCACTATCGGGCAAATCGGAATTCAAATCCTTAATAGAAGAAGAATCTATTTCAAAATACAAAGTAGTCAAAGAAGACTCCGCAGACAACCGAGGTGCAAATAGATGGAACCATGCCTGACTAATCTCATTTCGCGCAAAAAAATGAATAGAATTAAGAGAAACCGAAGCCCCTTGATCAACAACCATTTTATAACTCAATAAATCTGAAAAACCTTTTAAAAAAATTAAAAAAGGAACTAGCAACACAAAGAAAGAAACAAACAAAGCCGTACGCAATTTTAGCTGAAACAATTTTTCCATACAAAATATTTTTACTTTTTTGCTACATATTCCCAAGTTCGACAAATACCAGAATCTATATCAACCAAAGGAGAAAATCCAAATTCTTCCCTAACACGACTAATATCCAAAACTGATCTCTGTATATCACTTGTACGCAATTCGGTAAACTCAACATCAACATCCCTAGATATAATACGTCCAATAACAGCAATTAAATCATTAATGGTAGTTCCGACTCCAGACCCCAAATTATAAATCCTCTCTCTTGTGTCTAACTCAAAAACTCTAGTCATAAAATCAACAACATCTTTAACATAAATATAATCACGAACCATTGATCCATCTCCAAAAACCGTAATAGGATCATTATTTTTAACCAAATTCAAAAATATAGGGATAACCCCCTGGTTACCTACAAGTCTCTGCCTCTCACCATAAGGATTCGATATTCTAAAAATCAAATAATCAAGCCCATAAAGATCAGAAAAATAACGAAGATATTTTTCTATCATTAATTTAGATATACCATAAGGACAAACTGGATCAGTCATAGCATCCTCAGCTATCAATTCAGAATCAACATTTCCGTATACCGTTCCCCCTGAGGACGGAAAGACAACTTTTTTAACCCTATGCTTAACACACAACTCCAATAAATCCATTGTCCCACAAACATTAGCTTCAACATCAAAACGAGGATCCTTCATAGTAGAGGCCGGAGTACTCAACGAAACCATATGAAATACATATTCAATATCGCTCAAAACCCCTTCCAAATCAGAATGATTCAAAAAATCTCCCGCAACAAAATCAACCTCCCCCCTCAAATGTTCAAGATTAAAACTTTCACCTCCCTTAAATCGCGAAAAAGCTCTCACCTTATGACCACAAGCGACTAGAGAATCAACTAAATGACTCCCTATAAAACCATCCGCACCAAGTACTAAACAATTAGCCATAAAACTTACTTTAAATCTATAAAATACTTTTCAATAGAATCAACCATCCCCTCCATATTAAACCTCTTGGCAAACACTTGAGAATTTTGAGAAAGTCTATTCCTCAAATCACCATCATTTATAAGCTTTAGAATTCTATCAGCAAGCCCTTTGGTGTCAAACGGATCGTATAAAAGAGCAGTTTCGTTATCAATAGCAATTTCTTCATTCCCACCAGCCTTAGACACAACACTTGGAATCCCGCAAGCCAGAGCATATATCAATGTTAAAGAAAATGGCTCATATAGAGAGGGGAAAATGTGAATATCGTATTTTTGAAATTCCTCACATAAGTCCTCCTCCTTCACAGGGGCCTTAATAGTAACAAATTCTTCTAACCCCAAGTCCCTAATCCTCCCCTCTAAATACTGATAATAATCTTTATCACTCACATCCCCCATTATGGTTAAACGGAAATTATTAACTCCATATTTACTAATCAATAACTTCAAGGATTCCAACAAGACATGTACACCCTTAATATGAACAATTCTCCCAGCAAAAAGAAGCTTCACCTCTCCATTGTTTGACAGTCCACCCCTAGGAACAATTTTGCCAACATCTATATTAGAAAAATTAATCCCATTATAAATGGTCGTTGACTCAGTAAAAGAAAGTCCCGCCAACCCATAAAACTCTCTCATGTAATCACTCGAAAAGATTGCTCTCTGGCCTATTTGACAAGCAGTCATTTTGCTCCCACTGAGACTCCTCTTAAAAAAAGAAACAAGACGATCCTTTTTGAGCCTGGGGGCAGACAATTTATCGAAATAATCAACCACGAAATCCACATTAAAGGAAGACGCCAACCAATTATCAGACAAAAAGAAAACCACCTTTTCTTCAGAAGTAATCAAAAATTCAATAAAATTTTTATTCAAAAAATACAAATTCCAAACAAAAACAATATCAGGTTTTTGTTCATCAATAACCTTTCTACATACACCCACATTGTTCTCTCCAACAAACTGAATTTCTTCCTGCGACATTTTGCACTCCTTGTAAATATCGTCTTCATTAGCCAACAATTTCAATTCTCTAAAAACGCCAGGATTATAATCGGCCTCTCCACCATAATCGCTAGTCAGAACAGTAACATCATGCCCCCGCTCAGAAAACTTATCAGCAATTAAGGAACATAATTTTTCGTATCCTCCAAAAACCACAGGTGGGTACAAATTTGAAATAAATAAAATCTTCATTCAATCGTTTGTAAAATATATTTCGTAAATTTTTCATCCCTCCACAAGGCCTCATAATAATTGGAAGAATCCGACAGTGACAAATAAAACTGAACAAACAGAGTCACATATCTAAGTAAATTTTGCTTTTCCAAAATTTCATATAAACCAGTCAATTTCTTCAACTCAACCTCGTCTTCAACATCCAAATTTTCAGAAAACTCAGCAATATGAAAAGCTACTACAGCCGCAACCTCCATCTTAACCTTCAAGGCCCCCTCACTAATAGTATTATTACCATGGAATCTATAATACATAAGAGGCTCATCCAAATACTCAACCTTTTTCCCTTTGCAGAAAAGTCTCAAGAAAAAATCAAGATCATGCGTATACCTCAAGTTGCTAAAAACCCCTATTTGATCAAAAAGCTCCCTTTTTATAAACAAATTAGACGTCGTCATAAAAAAATTGCCATTCACCAACGAATTAACAAAGACCCCACTTTCTTCAAAACATTTCTTGGCTTCAACGTACCACTTGTTTTCAATACATTCACCTTCTCCATCTATAAAATCTATACCAGTAAAAACCGCGTCAACCCCCTCCCCTTTATCAAAAATTTCCAGGATCTTCCTGAATCTTTCAGGATGGAAAACATCATCAGAATTCAGTATAGCAACATACTCGCCTGAAGAATGTTTAATACCATTATTTATCGCAACATGAGCCCCTTTATTCTCCTGAAAAAAATACTTGATCTCCGGATACCGATCCATCATTTTCTTCACAACCTGCTCAGACCCATCCGAAGAACCATCATTAACAATGACTATCTCCACATTATCAACCCCCTGTTCAAAAACGCTTTCAATAGCCTGTTCTATATATTGCTCGTGATTATACAAAGGAATCACAACACTTATTTTCACTGCCATAATAAAAAAATTAGCTATAAATTTTTTCGATCACCTCACGAGCAACTTCTAAATTATAAAACTTTTTCGCATATTTCGTTTCATTACTACTTATTCTTCTCCACTCTCTCTCACTATTATAAATTTTTACAATATTTTCCATAAACTGATCCTCGTTTTCCCCAACAGAAACAATATCCTCTCCCTCTTTAATTCCCTCCGCCCCAACTTTCGTAGTAACAACAGGAGTCCCATAAAAAATTGCTTCGATTATTTTCCCCTTCACACCAGCTCCAAAACGCAAAGGCGCTATCACCAACCTAGAACACTCATAATATTTCTTTAACTCCTCATCCGACACAAACCCAGTCACATTAATATCATCTGCATTCAATTCCAAAACCTCAGAAGGAGGATTACTACCAACAACATTCAACTTAATACTCGGAAGAATCTCCCTCAAACCAGGAAAAACCTCATTAACAAACCACAAAATACCGTCAACATTGGGCTTATGATTAAAACCCCCAACAAAAGTTATATCTTTTCTATCAAAAAACCCACCAGTCAAACCATACCTACTCTCATCATATATAAAAGTCGGTATAACATGTATCTTTTTCTTAGGCATTTCTTCCTTCAATAGATCCTTTTCATATTCACTTATAGTAATAATAACATCACTTTTTTTAAACATATCAAATTCCAGCTTTTTACTATTTTCAGCAGCAATTAAAAACTGTTTGTCCCCACTCACTTCATATTGTCTCTGCTCCCTCAAATAAGAAAAATCGACAGCGTTATATGTGATTTTTGCATCAGTACACTTTTTAACAAAATCTATATATTTAATCGAAACACAAGCCCTATTCAAATAAACAAAATCAATATTATCTCCATGATCCTTTAACCATTTACGCCAATTTTTCTTGTAAAAATCTCCATATAATACTTCCACTCCAAGCTGTTGTAACATAGAAGTATATGGCTCTTCTCTACAAAAATCATCACCTAAAAACTTTACATTAAATCCCATCTCTACAAAAAGTTTCAGGTACTGAAACATAGTCCTCGAACCAGCATCCATGTCATATCGAGGAACATAATGATCAATCACAAGAATAGTTTTCTTATCCCTACTTCTGTCACGAGCCCAAAACAAATCCAAATCATTTTTGCAACTCTCTTTTTTCAACGTATCCACCCATTTCATATAAAACCTTTTCCTGTTCTCAAGTTGATATTTTTTCAACCCCCGCCCTTCAGTATCACCATGAGAAACCCCTTCAAAATGAACAACAACTGACTTAGGCTGGTAAACTACCTTGTACCCTTTGTCCCTAATTTTAAAAGCTAAATCTACGTCCTCATAATACGCAAAATCATAGTCCAAACTAAATCCCTCTACCTCATCCCACAATTTCCTAGTAAGAATCATCGAAGCCCCAGAAACATAATCGACCTCCTTTAAATAATTAAACTCCGGAAGATCAGAATCCATCCCTCCACCAAAATTAATTCCAAGCCCATTCTTGCGAATCACGCCACCAGCCTCCTGTAATTTCCCATCGGGATAAACAAGTTTAGACCCCACCATTCCAATTTTTTCATCCAATCCAAAAGTATCGATCAAAGATTTCAACCACCCCTTTTGAACCCTAGTATCATTATTCAAAAACAAAATATATTTACCTCGAGCACTTTTGGCCGCATTATTGCAATTTCTTAAAAACCCCAAATTCTCCTTGTTCCTAACAACCTTTACGTTTTTAACTAAGTTCTTAATATTTCTCGTTTCATCAGTGGATACGTCATCCGCAATAATAATCTCATAAGAAACAGTAGAGCTTGTATTCTTGAGTATCGACAATAAACATGCATAAGTATGCTCCCATTGATTAAAAACAGGTATTGCTATCGACACCATCGGCTTTTCTTCAAACTTAAATTTAATAAGCTCTCCGCGATCAATACCATCAAAAAGATCCAACTCGCCCCGTTCTCCCCCCTCTTTGACTTCAGCTTCCACGATTCCATCAGGCCTTTCATCCTCCAAATTTAAAACCTCCAAAGCTTCCCCACCATTTAAAAACCTGAAAAAAGCCTTAAAATTAGCCAAACTCGCCTTTCTCAAAAATAAAAAAGGATGCCTCATTCCCCATCTTAGCACTTTAAAAACAGACTCTCTTCTACTTCCCACGGGAAAAAAAATCCTAACAGGGAAGGTGAATAACCTGCCCAACCGATAACTAAACGACCCTTTAACAACACAAATACTATCAATCAATTTGGCAATATCTGCATCCCTAGCCTGTATAACTCCCTTCAATCCATCTATCTCTCCTCTCTCTTCATTCACGGCATCTCTCAGATGAAAAATCTCAATTTCTCCTCTCTGCACAACCCCCCTTAGTCCAATAATTTCCTGCTCACCATCATCAATAAGCTCACCCAAAGAAGCAATCCCTTTATCTTTCTCGCAAATACTTCCCTCCAATTCTCCAATAGATTTTTCCTTCTCCCCAATAATAGAATCTCTTTCCTGGATAGCCCTTTCCCTCTCCCCAATAATAGAATCTCTTTCCTGGATAGCCCTTTCCCTCTCCCCAATAATAGAATCCCTTTCCTGGATAGCCCTTTCCCTCTCCCCAATAATAGAATCCCTTTCCTGGATAGATTTTTCCTTCTCCCCCACAGCCCTTTCTTGTCCAATCAGCAATTGTTCCTTCTCTCTAATTAAGTAATCCAAATCACTTATCCTTTGTCCCAAATTTTTTATCGACTCCAAGCGACGCTGAGACTCCTCGATAGCAGGAATAGACATCCCCTCTGTGGGCAAAAACACAAAAGAAGATCCCTTATAATCCACATCGACCTTCTTGAAAGAACATATCGCTACAAAATATTCTGGCTCCACGCCCTCATCCACATCAAAAGAAATATCCCGAACCTTAAGATCAGTCAACTTATCATAAATAAAATTATCAACAAAATTCCTCTGCTTCAGCACTTCCACAAAAGAAAATTGGTCATCAAGCTCTTCCTTGAATTCAGAAAGAGAGAGCTCCGTAACATGAAAATCATTATCCCCCATTGAAACCTTCTTGTTTGGAGTAGATACAATAAAAACACCATCATCTCTAAGTACCCTCTTCACTTCTCTCAAAAATTTCCTATGATTTTCAATATGTTCTATTGTTTCAAAAGAAACAACAACATCAAATGAATCAGCCTCAGCAGGAATATCCTGGGCACTGCCAACTATATATTCTACCCCCTCTCCAGCGTATTTGTTTTTTGCGTACTCAATCGACTCCGGAGAAATATCAACTCCACAAACATACACAGCTCCCTCTTGCCGAAGAAGCTTCGCCCCATACCCAACTCCAGTAGCTATATCCAAAACTTTTTTACCCTTAACAAATTGAGCCGCAAATGAATATCTCACCAAATGCTCCCCGTATATCAAATTTCCCCTGTTATGCGAAGGCATCATTCTTTCACCAGTAAACTCCATAGCTATATATTTTTTAAAATCGAAATAAAAACACACAGATCATACCAAAATTTCCCTACTCAACAACTCTAATAACAGCGTCCTTCAACAAAAAATACCACCCCATCCGCGCCATCTCGCTAGCATTGGCCACCTGAACAACACATGCATCATGCACCCAATGACACTGCTCATGATTCATTTGAGTCCCATCTGCTATAGCAGGAGAAAACGAGTAATGGTCGTTCTTCAAAGCAGGAAACTTAAAATCAAATCTCACAGTAACAATATCCCCACCCCTAAAACCACTAAGATTCTCACCAATCAAATGATTATTCACACCAAAAACATTACTCCCACCAGAATCCTTAGCAATAAAACCAACTATTGGAGAATTCATATCTTTATCAATCCTAATTTTTAGATAAAAACTCATTTCTTCCCCTCCCTCTAAAACTTGGACTGATTTCCGATCTTCCCTTAAGCAAACAGTAGCCCCCACGATCTCAGCCCCACCATCACCAAAAGAAGAACATGGGGAGACATCATTAAAGATGATTTCAGCTCCAGAATCAGTATCAATATCAGTCTCCACATCAGATCTACCTGGTTTAGTATCAAGACCATAAGCCATATAGCCAAGATAGCTCTTGCAAACATCCTCAGGCCTTCCAGTCTCAAACACCATACCATCCCTAAACCAAACAGCTCTATCACAATAATTAATGATAGAACCAAGATCGTGAGAAACCAAAACTATAGTCTTTCCATTTTCCTTAAAATCTTTAAGCTTTCTGAAGCATTTTTGCTGAAATCTTATGTCGCCAACACTCAAAGCTTCATCAATAATCAGTACATCAGGATCAACATTTATAGCAACCGAAAAAGCCAACCTAACAATCATCCCACTAGAATATGACTTCACGGGTTGATTAACAAAATCCCCTATATCAGCAAAGTCAATGATATCATCCAACTTTCCTTCTATTTCTGCCCGACTATAACCAAGAACAGTACTATTAAAAAATATGTTTTCTAAACCAGTCAATTCCATATTGAACCCGACCCCCAATTCCAACAAAGACGATACCTTTCCACTAACGAAACAGTCTCCAGAACTTGGAGTCAACACCCCGGTAAGAATTTTTAACAACGTAGATTTCCCCGCACCATTCTCTCCAATTATCCCAACAACCTCTCCTCTTTTCACACTAAAACCCACATCCTTCAAGGCATAAAAATCCTTATGATACTTCTTCCTCAAAGGATGTAAAGACTCCTTCAAACGATCCATGGGATCCCTATATAATTTATAAACCTTCGAGAGGTTTTCTACTTTTATAGCCACTTCAGACATAATTCTCGCCACAGTTACAAATTATAAAACATCTGCAAAATGAGGCCTTAACCTCCTGAACAACAACACGCCAACCAACAAAATCACCAGCGTCACTCCCCAAAAATACAACGCAAACTTCGGGTCCCCCCAAAACGGTTGCCCATAAATAAAACTATTTCTATATCCTTCAACAATATAAAACATCGGATTCAACCTGAAGATCCACTGCAAATCCAAAGGGATCAAATTGAAATCCCAAACAATCGGCGTAAACCAAAACCCAAATTGCAAAAGAACACTAACAATCTGGGCAACATCTCTCACAAAAACTTGCAAAGACGATAAAATCCAACTCACGCCTAAAAGCAAAACCATCATTCCAAACAAGTAATAAACGATTTCCAACCACCAAAACGAAATCGAAACCCCACTAATCAACAAAATCCCAATTCCAATTCCAATAAAAATAAGATGCGTAATGAAAGACGACAAAATCTTCACAATCGGCAAAATCGCAAATCTAAAATTCACTTTCTTAACCAGATATGAATACTCATGAAACACATTAGTGGCCCCAAGTAAAACATCACTAAAAAGAGTCCACGCAATCATACCAATCGACAAATACGCGATAAAAGGAATCCCGTCCCCCACAGGCCCCGCCTTAAACCCCTTCGTAAACACAATCCACAAAACCAAAATCATCACAAACGGCTGAATAATCGTCCACACAAATCCCAAGAACGACCCAATATATCTATTCTTATAATCCCTCCTGGTCAACTGGTATATAACAAACTTATTCTTATAAATATCCCCGGCAAAATCTAAAAAAAGCCTCAAAATTTTCATACAACAAATATAAATCTATCTTCCAAAAACACAAATACACCACCTTGACAAGGTATATTTTTTGATAGCTCCAAAACTCTCTATATAATTGCACCCATGAAACTAATTGAAATAAAACAACTCGCCCTCCCAAAAGTCAAAGTTATCCGCTTTGGTCGCTTCGCCGACCATCGCGGCTATTTCACTGAGACTTTCCGCAAAGGCGAACTCGAAGCAGAAATCAAAGCAGAATTCGTCCAATGCAACGAAAGCTTCTCTCGCAAAGGCACTTTCCGCGGCTTCCACTTCCAATGGAGCCCATACATGGGCAAAATGATCCGCCCAATCACGGGACGCCTTATCGACTTTGCACTCGACGTACGCAAAGACTCAGAAACCTTTGGCAAAGTAATAGCACACGACATGCCAACGAGCCCCGACGCAGACTACAACGAATGGATTTGGCTCCCTCCCGGCTTCGCCCACGGCATACTCTTCCCGGAAGACGGACTCATCGAATACTTCTGCACAGGCACATACAGCCCCGGAAACGAAGCATGTATCTCCCCTCTCGACAAAAACATCGACTGGTCCCTCTGCAATCCAGAACTCAAAAAAATATTCGACGAAATCGTCCCAACAACAGAACTAATCACAGATAAAGACAAACACGGCATCACTCTCGAAGAATGGAAAAATGATCCAAACTCGGACCTCTTCACACTAGACAAAGTGCAATGAAAATCCACATCCTCACCTTAAACTTCAATCACAAGGACGACACCATCCACTGCATCAAGTCCATCCTTTCTTCAACATTCCAAGATTTTCACATCCACGTCCTAGACAACGGCTCCAGCGACAGCTCAGAACTCAAAGACATCGCTAAACACTTCAAATCTGGCCCGTCAAACCCGTCTGGCCCAGATTCCAAAATCTCATACTACAGATCGGACAAAAACCTCGGCTTCGCCGGCGGCAACAATTTCCTCCTGGAAAAAATCCTGCCAAAAACAACCGAGAAAGACCTAATTATCTTCCTAAATAACGACACCGAGATCAAACCAACCCTTCTTGCAAAAATTGCAGAAACAGCAACCAGCCCAGACACACCAATGTCCTCATCAATTATAGTCCGCATGACAAAACTCCCGGACAAAACCGCCACAGACAACCTCGGCCTCTGCGTCCACAAATCCGGTCTCTCAAAAAACCGTAAAACCGAACAAAAATACCCGTTATTCGGCCCCTCAGGCGGATGCGCCACATATCCGGCCAAGACACTAAAAACAATCTACAACGCCACAGGTGATTATTTTGACCCACTATATTTCTGCTACGCCGAAGACACCGACCTCGCTTGGCGAGCCCTCCTGCTCGGCTTCAGCACCACCTACATCAACGACGCAATCTGCCACCATCGCGTTAGCGCAACAATAGGCGGCCACTTCAACAAATTCATAATGTTCCACACCCTCCGAAACACCCTCTTCAACATCACAAAAAACATGCCACTTCCACTCCTCCTGATATACAGTCCTTACATCCTAGGCCTTCAAATAGCCCTTTGCTTCCGCTACATCCCAACAAAAAGAGCCCCCACTCTGATCCACGCCCATTTAAGCTTCCTCCTCCACTTCCCTGCCCTCTTAAAGAAACGTCGGAAGATCCAAAAAGCTCGCAAACTTCCTGCAAAAGAACTTCGAAAATATTTTGCAAAAGGATTGAGGTAGGGGTAACCTAGCAGTTCCCGAGCTTAAGTAGGGCGTATAGTAGAGTCCGAACTCAGGTATTAATCCCCATAAAAAGAGGCCCACCTTTTCAGGCAGGCCTCTCTACTAATTCTCACATAGCTCTACAGCTCAACAAACTTCACAACCATCGACGCACCTTCAACTCTGAATATCTCTTTGTTACCCTTCATCAATACTTCACCACCTTCGCTGTATCCGCTCAAAAGCTTCAAGTCAGCAGCCAATCTCATGTATCCAGCATACCAATCGCCCTCAGACACATCAGCAAACGGCATACTGTCTCCTTCCATCAACTCAGTCCATGAATCCGCAAGATTAGGATTTTGAGCAAGATGTATCTCTACAAGCATCTTGAAGAACTCAGCTCTTGTAACAGTTCCAACAGGATCAAAACTTCCATCTGTTTTACCACCTACAGCTCCAACCTCTTTCAAACATTCAACAGCAGGCGCATACCATACATCCGTCGCAACATCTACAAATGGAGATTCTGAAGGATCAGTATCTAGGTCACATGAATAATGTCTTCCAAGAACCTGAGCGGCTTGAGCCCTGTTCATTGTATTGTACATATTGAAGACCAATACTCCATCAGCATCGTATTCACCAGCAAATAATCCAAGTCCAAGAACAGTATTTACAACCTCGTATTCCCAGGTAGTAGCTTCAAGTACAGATAGATCTCCATAATCTTCCATCTCAAGGTCAGTCAATTCTATAGAAACCTTCTCACCATCTTCATCCTCAACCTCAACAGTCTCATCATCAGCTCCACCACCACCACCGCCGCCACCGCCACCAAGGTCGCCAGTAACAAGCGCTCCAGTTCCAGAACTAGATGCAGTAGATGAAACTCCAGCTATGAAGTCAGAAAAGTGACGCGTAGCAATATATACGAAATTACTATAGTAGTTGTAACAATGCCCACCAGCTCCTACATCATAATTTGAAGAAGTGGTAAGAGCGCTATCACTCGTAGCACTACCAGTATACTGAGTAGAAGTACACTCAGCCACCAAGTACGGACTCGTATCGTAAGCGACTATATAAACAACCGCATTAGTGGTTGTATCAAAACTCGCATAAGGAACCTTGACTATAGCTTCATCATCCAAGGCAACATTACCAGCAGGACCGGTCATGCTAACTATAGCTCCACTCGCTATCGATACAGTAGCAGGAACTGTAGTTGCATACGCCGCAGCCAACGATCCATCCCAACTGGCGTCATCAGCAGTTATAGTAACTCCATTAGGGATATGAACCTCAACCGTAGCTGAATCGGCAGTTCCAATAGTAAGAGGAAATGCAGTCGTTATCGCCGCAGTCGATCCAGAAGCAGTTGGCGTTCCTATATCAAGAGTTGCCGCAAGAGGAACTCCACTAGCCGCAGTAAAGAAACCTAATCTAACATCACCGTTCGACCAGTTAGTTGCATTCGAATTAAAGTATCCATACGCATAACCATAACCATATCCAAACTGCCCAGCATCAGTCACGTAACCATAACCATATCCATAACTGAGATCAGTATCATCAGCCCCATCCCGAGTCCGATAAAAGAATGACGTTTTATCGACACCATTTACTACCCAGTCATCTCCCGTCTGAGCAACACTGTACGCAAACGCAGCTAAAGTAGGGACAACTAAAATAGCAAAAACACTAATTATAATTGCGCTAACAACGTGTCCACTATACAATTTTCTTAAGAATGAAATAGCTCTTCTCATAGACATTTTTTTTAAGAATTAGGAAAGAGAAATATATGTAATGACGTGCCTATGCACTCCAATGACCAATTATACACAACAACAGGATAGCGAAAAACATAAAACCCCATTTGTAAAGTAAAAATATGCACATAACAATTCTGTCGGACCCCATCGACACACAAAAAGCAGGCATACACATATACACAAAGAATTTGGCAAAAGCGCTTTTGAAAGCGGACAAACACAACAGGTATACATTTATTCACAAAGCCAAAAACCCTTTCTTCGGCACCCTCGACCACTACACTGTCGGCCCCGCCCCGGAAAGCTACAGACGATTTATTGCAATTCCAAAACTCATAAAACGACTCAACCCCGACGTCGTCCTCGAACCAGCGCACATCGGCCCCTTCAGAACACCCAAAAAATCCAAGAGGGTTACCCTGGTCCACGACCTCACGGCAGTAACCCACCCTCACCTCCACCGCTTACGAAACACCCTCCCCCACCACCTACTCCAGAAAAGAGTCCTCTCTAACGCTGACCTAATCCTGGCAATCTCAAACACAACCAAAAACGACATAATCAAAAAGTACGACCCTAAAACCCCTATAGAAGTAATTTACTCAGCAACAGAAAACCCAAACCTCTCCACCCCCTCACCTCAAATCCCAACTCCGTACATCCTTTCCATAGGCACAATTGAACCACGAAAAAATCTAGAAACTCTCATAGACACATTCCTCGAACTCAAACAGTCACTCCCCCCAGAAACCTTCCCACACAAACTTATAATAGGCGGAGGAAAAGGCTGGAAATCCACCAAACTACTCAAAAAAATCTCCGCCCATCCAGACATCATCCTCACTGGCTACATCACCGAAGAAGAAAAAGCCTCCCTATACGAACACGCCGACATGTTCGTCTACCCCTCACTCTACGAAGGATTCGGCCTGCCCCCTCTCGAAGCAATGAGCTACAACACCCCGGTAATCTGCTCTACGGGAGGAAGCCTAAAAGAAGTATTCACCCCAGCCGCCCTAATGTTCGAACCAAAAGACAAAGAACAACTAAAAAACCACATCCTTTCCCTCCTCAAAAATCCAGAAACCACCCAAGAACTTATCCAGAAAGGCCACTCACTCACCGAGAAATACACCTGGGACAAAGTCGCAGAAAGAACTCTCCGCGCCTTCGAGAACCTCTTTTAATTTACGAAGCTTTGCGAAAGCTTTGAGAGGAATTTATAAAAGACAGAGAAAATGCTCAGTTACATTTTTGGCCATCATGATGGCCAAAAACTGAAGTATTGAACATGTTCAATACTTCAGCCCCGTAACTGCATTTACGAAGCTTTTATGAATTTCTCAAAGCATCACTCAAAATCTCAGCAAATCTCTCCGTAGAAAAATCCCTCAAGGTTACGCCACATCCATCTCTATACACCTCGTGCCTTTCAAGCACGCAAGCACACGCATCAGCAAATCTTTCAACATCACCTTTAGCAACCAATTCGCAGTTCACACCTCCAATAAGCATTCCCTTGTAAGCCTCAAGATCATACGCAACAACTGGAGCCTTCGACGCCAAAGCTTCCAAAATAATAATCCCCTGCCCCTCAACATACGAAGGCTGAACTAAAACTTTCGCCCGCCCCAAAAGATCCTTCACCTCTTCCATGCTACACCCCTCCCTCAAAACAACATCCTCATCACTCAACCCAAGCTCATTCTGCACGACCCGAAACTTCTCCAAAGCCAGTTTGTTAACCCTCGCAACAACAAACACAGCTTTAAACCCAGGCCACCTTTCCCGAACTTTCTTCAAAGCATACAAAACATGCTCCGGATGCTTGTACTCAACAAATCGCCCCACAAAAAGCATAAAATCCTCTTTCTCAGCGTCAGAAATATAATCCCGAGCATCGATTGGAAAAGGATTCACAAAAATTTTCTCAGCACTGGCCTTAGCACCAGCCCCATCCAAAAACTCACTCAATTTCGCGCGTCCGCCCTCAGAAACAGTCATGATTTTATCAGCATGTTTCCTATCAAATCGAAGCTGTAACTTCTCTACAAAATTTCCAATCATACCGGTCAAAACCCCATACTGCTGAGCCCAAAAATCCTTCCCCTCTCCTTGATAAACATCGTGAACAACAACAATTTTCTTCTGATCAAAACCACGCCCCAAAAGCGGCAAAATCAAATGCGGCGTAAACTGATTCATAAAAACATAATCATACCCCTTGCTCTCCTTCAACGCCGCCCTCAAATACTTCAAAATTTTCGGTGAAGTCCGCGAAAAAACAGCCACCCTCTTATATAGAACTCCATCTATCATCTCCTCCTCTTTCTGCCCAACAAATTCTCGAATAGCAAAAACGACAGGCTGAATCCCAATCCTCAGCAAACCCTTCGCAATATTATGGAAACACGTCTCCCCTCCCCCACGTGAAATCAACTTCCCATTATCATCAAGATAAACCGAAGATTCCGACACCAAAAGAGCTCTCTTTACAACATCATTCATAGAACGTATTCTACAGCAGACCTAGCAAAACACCAATTCCATGAAATACAGAATCATTGTCCCATTATATAACGAGGCAAGGTACATCAAAAAATTCCTAGAAAACATGCCAAGCAAGCATCTCTCTTCTCTAATCCTCGTCGATGACGGCTCAACCGACAAAACAGCAAAAATCGTAAAGGAAAACTATCCAAAAACAACCCTCCTCCAGCAAAAAATCAATCTGGGCAAAGGCAAAAGCATGGAGACAGGCGCGCTCCGCGCAATCAAAGACAAAGCAGACGTCCTAATCTTCATGGACGGCGACATGCAACACAAACCAACAGACATCGACCGATTCCTCCGCGCATTCAAAAAACAAAGAAGAATCGACATCATCTTCGGCGCCAGAACAATCGGCAAAAACATGCGCCTCGCGCCCTTCATGGGAAACAAAATGCTGACAATAATCATAAATCTATTCTTTAAATACTTCCTGAACGACACCCAATGCGGATTCCGCGGATTTCGCGCCAAGGTATTCGATAAGGTCCGCTGGCGCTCTAGCGGATACGCCGCCGAAACAGAAATGGTCATCAACGCCGCCAGGAACCGCCTAAGATACAGAGAAATCTCAATTGACACAGTCTACCTAGATCACTATAAAGGAACTAGCATATTCGACGGGGTCATAATCTTGGCCAAAATCACCATCTGGAAATTCTTCAAATAAACCGCTAATGAACATACTCGGCATACAAATAGCATCAATCGCATTCAGTCTTTTCATGATCTACTTCACATACCTTTCCTACCGCAGAAAGTACTTCGACATGCCCGGATTCATCATCTGGACGCTTTTGTTCCTGGCACTCGCAATCGCATCAGTATTCCCGGAAGGACTCATCCCCGTCGCACAAATCCTGAAAATCTCCCGTCTCTTCGACCTATTCATGGTAGTTGGGATTTTCTTCCTTATAGTAATAACCTTCATCAACTTCATCCACACTCAGAAAATCAAAAGAAAACTGGAGAATTTTACTCAGGAGAAAGCTCTAAAAGATCCTCATCAAAAGGGATGAGCATCTCAGTCGAATAAATCTCCCCTTCCGGATTGCCCGACTTGTCATCACAATAAGCCGTGAAGACATATTTATTCATACCCTCTCCCAAATTCCCCCACATCTGCTCCCCATCAAGAGCCTCTTCCCCTTCCACATATTTATTCAGCCCATATTTAAAGTACGTATCACCATATTCATACTCAGTCAAAACATACTCACTTTTCAACCCAGCCGGCACATTTTCCATGAACACACTAACTTTCGAACACGTATTCACAGTCTCCCCTTCCAAGTAATAAGGAAACCCACTGAACACAAAATCATCATTCAACTCAGTAGTAATCCCAATCGGCGATACGTCAGCAATAACAGTACCATCATAAGATCCATCCTCATCAACAACATCTTCTGGCGGAACAGAAACCTTATAAACAAGAGCCCTGTTAACATCGAAAATTTTCTCAATAAGCCCACTGCTTAGATCAATCTCCCCCTGACTTCCACGTATACCCAAATACAATAAGTAATCTCCATGCTTGTCAGCCAACTCAATCAACATTTTCGCACGCTCTTCACCTGAAGTGCTGTTATATTTAGACCATTCCTCGATCCCCCAAACACTCTTGAATATCCCCGGAGCCATCACGGTCTTCCCCGAAAATCCATACATCCACGGAGCATAGAAAGTATTCGGAACAAAAACACTATCAACATCATCAGTTTCTCGCACAACATCCATCGCCCAAACTTCATAAGGAGTCAAAGACGGAAAAGTCGTCCGATAATAAGAAAACGTCAAAAGCCCTGTCATCATAACCATCACAACACTCACGACAACCTTCATCCTTTCAACTTTCAAAACCTTTCTAAAAACATAAGCCAAAAAACACCCCATAAACGGAATCAATAACAAGCCAAGCTCAACAACAAACCTCTTTTCAAAAAACAATTCAAAAACCACAACACCAAACACAAACAATAGAGACCCCTGCAAAGCCAAAACTCCCTTTTTCCCATAAGACAAAATTAATCCCCCAATTCCCATCAAAATAAACAAAAACTCCCTTTCCAAAAACACTTCAAAAGAACTGAAAAGCCCGGAATAATGCGACTGCTTCCAATTTCCCACTTCACCAAAAGCCCCTTTCATAATCTTCACTCCAGCATCAATATGCTGTGGCGCCAAAAGATACAGACCACCCATCACTAGCAACAACAAAACAACACCTACTAAATGGAACTTCCAATATTTTTTGAAACCAAAAACTCCCGCAATCCCCACACCAACTGCCAAAACCAAAAATTGCGGTAACTGCGTCAAAGCAAGAAGTCCCGCAAAAAGATAAAACAACCACGACTTCCTCGAATAATACAAAAGCGCAAACAACAAAAACACAGCTCCCAGCACCGCCTTATACAAATAAAACTCCGATGCCAAAATCTGTGAATATGAAACAGTGAAAATCGCTATCGCAGAAATTCCAGCCGTGCGCCCAAAAAACTCCTTAGTCAAAAGATAAAGTGGCACCGCCACCAAAACACTAAATAAAATATGAGCATGATACATAAGGTACTTCAGCGGAATCCCCAAAAGATTAAATAAATACGCCAAGAACGTCGGTAGAGGATAGATCGCAGAATTCAAAACATCATTTAAACTCACAACTGAATCAAATTTATTTTTGTAAATCCCAACATCATACCCAAACCCAAACGGACCATGCAAAAGATACGGCATCGCCCGGCTAAAAGCCAAAATTCCAAAAAGCACAACCATTAAAATCCAAAACCATTTATCATTTAGGATTTTATCCAAAATCGCACTTGTGGCCTTCACGGGCCCGTGGGCCTTCACAGCCTTCTTCGTCTTCGCAACCAAGTTCACAAAATTAAGAATGAGAGGTGCGACCAATATAGCTCAAGTGGAAAGTTAGCTCAAATGGAAAACCTAATCTTCAGAAGTCACTCCATAATAATGCATGGCCATTTCAAACATAGCTTCCATTATATCGTCATACATATCCAAAGCCGCATCTGCTTCATAACCACCACCTTCAAGTCCATCAAACGAATCTAAAATACCACTTTCCATAATATGAGCCATCACTTCGTCATGACTGTAACCATTGGCCAAAAGATCCTCAACCTCACTAAAAAGATTCATGATATCACCATGCAAACCAGCCATTTCCGGACTCTTTGTCGCAACCGAATCCGCCAAATTTTCAAATTCATATTTGAAGTCGTCAAATTCATCAGGATCCATATTTCGGATATATTCAATCGCCTCCTCATTATCACCAGGGACCCTCTCAATAAGAGCATCATACTCTGCATCCTCTTCAGCAAACACTTCTCTTCTCGCCTCCCTAATCGCATCTCTCCTCTCTTCTCTCTCCCTCTCTGCCCTCTCCCCCTCCTCTACTCTCGCCTCCTGCTCCTCTTCGCTCAAACTATCCCACTCAGCCATAGCCTCATCAAACTCTCCTTTAAGCTCCCCTTCCTCCGGCAATTGAAGTTTAGCCATACTCTTCACGGCCTCTCTCGCTTTTTGCGTAAGATCTGCCTTCGTTTTCTCCCGACCTCTCTCCTCCGCCTCCATTCTCATAATCTCCTTAGCACTCAGCCCTTTAGCAAACAAATCCAACTCGTACTTAGCCCACTTTTCCTCCTGCCCACGCGGATGTCCGTAAACCCTCAAATTAAACGCAAGCCTCTCATATTCACGAAGTGCGGCAGGAGCCGCATCTTTCAATAAATCCGCATCATACCATTTCCCCAAACGCTTCAAAAGTTTCGGATAAACAATATGCCACGTAAACGCCCGATGAACATTTACAGGGACAACTACCCCTTCAAAAAGAATCATCCTCTTATCAGAAAATTTCTTATTCAATTTCTTGCCCTCCGCCGCCATCTTTTGCATAAAATCCAAAAAATCAGCAACAAAAGGATTATCCGGATCCTCCAAAATCCTCTTCGCCTCTTCCTCCGTAAATCCGCATTGTTTCATGTATTTCGTCCCGGCTTCTATAGCATCTACACTTTCATATACAACACTCTTCGCCATGTTTTCCTTTCTCTCTTTTTGAGTCATTTTCGGATCAAACGCCTTCCTCTCTACGCTTCCTTTTTTATTAATAAAGCCTTCAGGCCTCTTGCCAAACTTACTAACCAAACGATTTTCTTGAAACATATATTTGTTTTTATTTTCCGTAACTCCTGTAATAATTATACCACAATTCTGCGCTTCCGGCAAGCGCCGTAACCCTGTAAACTACATTTACCTACCCCCGCTCGTCCTCCGCATAAACATGCATATACTCAGCCTTGTCATAGCTAAACAATTCATCCTTCTTGAAAAATCGCGGAACTTCCTTCTCGGCATTCTCCACCGAATCAGACGCATGAACAACATTACACGCGACACTCATCGCAAGATCTCCACGAATCGAACCAGCCTCAGCTTCACGAGCCTTGGTAATTCCACACAAAAGCCGAACCGCATCCACGACTTCAAGACCCTCCCAACACATAGCAATAACAGGTGTACTCTGCATAAATTTCGCAAGCCCACCAAAGAAAGGTTTGTCCGCAATATGAGCATAATGTTCTCTCAACAAAGCCTCCTCCAACTCCATCATCTTGCACCCGGCAAGCTTCAGTCCCTTTTTCTCAAATCGGCTAACAATCTCCCCCATCAACCCACGCTGAATAGCATCAGGCTTAACAAGTACTAAAGTACGTTCTTTAACTCCATGTGACATAGTATTTTGGTTAAACAGTTAAGTTCGGACTCTACCATAGGCCCTACTTAAGTCCGAACTTGGCTACCCCTTACAGCAGAGTCCGAACTTAACTAAAAGCGGCGCCATTCTACACCATGCCCAAAAGTCACTCAAGACTTACTTTAAGACTTCGCGACCAACTTCACTGAAATTTTCTCATCAACAATAGTTCCTTTGGCCAAAAGCTGACTAGCCTCAATAAGTACCTCTCGATTACGCCCCTCAGCAGCAATAACGCCATCAGCCAAAGTCAAAGCTACCACTTCGCCATCAACAACCTCGGTTGCCTTCACGGCCTGCGGCCCGGTCTTCAAAGAAACCTTCTTTCCAGCCGGAATCTTCAACTCCAATTGATGCCCACTCGGCACCATTTCATCATTTACAAATGCGAGCTTCTTATCCAAAGTTTTTGTAGCCCCACCTCTCTGAACAACTCCATCAAAAAATTTCTCAACTTTAACAACTCCCGAAAGATTCTCTTCACCCATCAAAGTCTCCATCCCTCCACCAATAGCATCCTGAACCTCAACCAATTTCTCCCCATATTCTGGGGGCAATTTAGCCGCCAATGCATCCACCGATCCCTTCGCAAATCCAAATCCCAAAAGTCCACAAATCAAATGTCCTATATAACCATTAACTCCCCTCTTTGAAACAATTCCATTTAAAGCCTTCCTTTTCGCAGCCTTATATTCAGCCTCAGTTTTATACTTCTTCTCATCATATTCAGGAACTATCCCGAAAAACGAAAGAACAACTCCAGCCAAACCACCTTGATTCATCAAATTTTCAACAGCAGCTTCCTGATCTGAAGTAAGTCCAGAAACTTCATCCAAAGCCTGATCTATATCCCCTTCAGCAGACGCATCATCCTTCACCTCCTGTACATCAACTTTCAGACGATGAGAGGCTTTATCATAAGAAAGAGCCGCCTTATAAACCATCCCCTCTTTGGGAGTAGGATACGGAGCAGCCTCCCCTTCTACTTTAAGAGCTTCCTGAAAACGAAAAACAGTATTATGAGCAAAAGCTCCTCCAAGCAATCGATTGTATCGTGCCTTTGCAATAAATTTCGGTACAGACACCAACTTCCATAATTTATCGTCAGATGCCAAGAACGCGTCAGTCGCCTTGTTAGCCAAGTCATTCATAAACTTATCAAACCCTTTCTCATTTTTAGGAAAAGCTATCGGCTCCTTAAAAGCCTTCACCATTTCCGCAAATATCAAGTCTTTTTCTTCCTTATGTACGTCAAGATACTTTGAAGTCATCGCTATTTTTTCCGAGTTGTCAGCCTTCATCTCTTTCCTGGCTTCAGCCCCCGCGTCCTTAGTTCCTTCTCGCGCTTCGGAAAGAGCAAGCTTAGGAGCCTTCTTTCCAGCCTCCTGTGCCTGACCAACATTTTCGTTCGGTTTTTTATCTTCTCTTGGCATATTTGTTTTTGTTATTTATTCTCTAAATTATAGCAAAAAAAGGCCCCAAAGACAACCCCCTGGAGATTGTGACAAAACCCACAGTAGATTTTTCCCGGAACTCGACTCCGGAACTCGACTTACGTATCTTTTCTCTAACCTGTTAATCTTAACCTGCAAAAAAAGATACGTAACTTTCTGGAACTTTCCAGTCGACCCACGTTTCGCCCTCCGAAACCTTCCCAGCCACCACCACTACCCCAAAACCTTCTCAAACTCTCCAGCATCAGAAAAAGGACCAATAACCGACAACCTCAAACGTCCAGGATCGCCAAAAAGATCCTCTGCAACCCGACGAACATCACCAACAGTAACCCGATCAATAGCCGCCATAATCTCCTCCGGAGTCTTTGGATCCCCACGAAGAAGCTCAAACTTCCCAAGAAGATGCGCATATTCCTCGCTATCCTCCAGCCGAAGAACCATCTTCCCCTTCAAGAAATTCTTCGCCTTCTCGAGCTCAGCATCAGAAACGTCCTCACTAGCAATCAGCTCGTATTGCTCAACAATTTTTTCAACCGCCATGACAGCACGCTTCACATCAACACCGGCAGTCGTAGAAATCAACCCGGTATCCATATAATCATCAGTATTCGTCCTAATATAATACGCAAGTCCATGTGCCTCACGCACATTCAAAAACATCCTACTACTCATATTTCCTCCCAAAATCACCGAAAGAACCTTCAAAATCCAATGATCTTTATGAGTTTCTGAATACGCCTCAACTCCACATGCAAGATGCACTTGTTCAGTCTTCTTTTCCTTCAAATTAACACGTCCCGGCTTCTTCAAAGGCTTGTACTTCTCAAAGTCATACGCCCTTTCACTCTTCTCCATCGCAAAAAACTTCTCGACCTTCTCAACAACTTCAGCATGATCAACATTTCCACAAACAGCCACTACAACATTATCAGATGTATACAATTCGTTCTTATATTTAACAAAATCTTCATGCTTCACGCTCTTAATAAGCTCCTTCGTACCAATCTGGTCCCACCCCAGCGGCTGGTCACCATATACCAAATTCTCAAAATCCCACCCAATTTGATACATCGGCGTGTCTTGATACATATTATACTCCTCCAAAATCACACCTCTTTCTTTCTCGATTTCCTCTTTTGCAAATTTTGCATTCAAAAGCATATCCGAAAGCACATCAAAAGCCGTATCCATCTTCGGTCGAGCAACTTTCACATAGTACCCGGCATATTCTTTTCCAGTAAATGCATTGAATTCCCCGCCGACCGAATCGACTGCCGACGAAACCTCTTTCGCATTTTTATAACGCTCCGCACCCTTAAAAAACATATGCTCAAGAAAATGAGAAATCCCACTTATTTCCTTATTTTCATACCTACTCCCAGCTCCAGCCAACACCAAAACCGTCACCGCTTTGGTACTTTCCAGTTTGTTCGTGACAACCCTAAGGCCGTTCGTTAATGTGGTTTTTCTAAACATCGCGAAAACTCTACCACTGCCATTTCAAAATGGCAAATATATGATATATTTGGTTGGCGCTTCTGGTACTTCGCGCCTGCGCGGCGGCACACGACAACCCAGCCCACAGCCTCAACCCTCATGCAAACCTTTCGCCCCAAAAACCCAATAAATAAAATTACACTCCTTGTTATAGGGGCCGCTTTACTCACAGTCATTCTCGTCGGACGACTTTTTTACCTGCAAATAATAATGCATAAGGACTTTCTGGAAATCGCAACCCTCGAACATTATGGCTACGTAGAACTCCCAGCTCGCAGAGGCGAAATAATCATCACAGACTACCACTCAGGCGAAGAATTTCTCCTCACAACAAACATAACTTTGGAACTCATCTACGCCGATCCTGCCCTCGTCGAATATCCACAAAAAATTGCTGAAATAATTTCTCCATTAATCTTTAATCTCGAAGAAACCCGCCTGGAAGACGACGAACGCATCTCTGAAGCGGCAAAAAAACTTCCGCCCGAATTGACCGAAGAAGAAACAGAAGAATTACTCAAACCAAAAACCGATGAAGAACTGACAGAAGAATTCAAGCAAGAAATTTTCAATTCAATATCCGCAAAGCAAAGGCCACAAATCCTTCTCGCAACTGATCTCGAACAGGAGAAAATCAACGAGATAAATTCATTCAAAGTAACCGGAATTGAAATGGTAAATGACGATCTCTACGCGTATCCACCCAAAATCACAAACACGCAGGGAGCCGCCGAACATCTTTCCCCAATCATCGAAATGCCAACAAAAAAACTGGCCACAATACTCGAAGGGAAAAATCGATACGTCGTCCTCGCGCGAAAACTCGATCCCGACATCGCAACACAAATCCACGAGCTAATCGCGGCAGATGAAGAAGACCTCTACACAGGCCTTGGCTTCCAAGAAGAATACTTCCGCTACTACCCCGAAAATACTTTGGCCGCAAACGCGACAGGATTTGTCGACTCAGGAGGAATGGGACAATACGGAATAGAAAGCTCTCTAAACACCGAACTTCAGGGGAAAAAGGGAGTCTTCCAAACCCAAAGAGACTCAATCGGCCGCCAAGTGATAGTAGGCGAAAGCGTTATAGAACCCGCAGTCGACGGAGACGACATAGTCCTAACTCTCGACCGCTCAATCCAGCTTCAAACAGAAAAATTAATGAGCTACTACACCGAAGAATTCCGCGCAGATAGCGGCCAAGCACTTATAATGGACCCGAAGACCGGACACGTAACCGCAATGGTTTCCGCCCCAAGCTTTAATCCAAACAGCTACGGCGACGTGTATAAAAAAGTATATATAAACCTAACTCCGGAAGACATCAGCAAACTTGTCTCGACAGAAACAGAAGGCCTCTATTACTTTTTCCGCAACAAAGACGTCAACGATTTCTATTATGTGTTTGAAGAGACAACTCCCGATGGGCAAACCGAATATTTTCGCTATGAAAACTACGTCGGCCCAGCCGCATATCAAAATCGCGTAGTCTCGCTCCCCTACGAACCGGGATCCGTCTTTAAACCGATCATCATGGCAGCCGCAATTGATGATGAAGACCTCGCCCCAAGCTCAAGCTTTAACGACTCGGGCCCGATAGGCGTCGACTGGAACAGGCACACAGGTGATTTCGATTATTTTATCCACAACTCCGAGGACGATTACTACGGCCCAGGCACAACAATGACCCGCGTTCTGGAACAATCCCTCAACACTGGCATGACCTTCATTGCAAAAACAATCGGCCCAGCACTAATGTACAACTACCTCTCTAAATTCGGATTCGGCGAACGCACAGACATAGAATTCGCAAACGAAGCAGAAGGATACATGGAATACTACGACCTTTGGACGGAATCAGAATTGGCAACTCACGCATTCGGCCAAGGTTTAACCGTAACAATGCTTCAACTCGCAAACGCATATTGCGCACTGGCAAACGGCGGCGTCCTCATGCAACCTCACATCGTAAAGGAAATCCGTCACGACGACGGGACAACAACAACAAACGATCCCCACGAAATCCGCCGCGTCATATCCGAAGACACATCAAGCAAACTCACTGCAATGCTAATTTCAGCAGTCGAAAACGGAGTTGCGGCCAACGCCCGCGTCACCGGACATTACGTCGCCGGAAAAACCGGTACTTCTCAAACATACAAACACGGTAAACCCCTAAAAGGCGCCGGTACAACCATAACTTCTTTCTGCGGCTACGGACCAATAAACGATCCGAAATTCGTAGTCTGCGTCAAATTCGATCATCCCCGCTCCAGCGAATGGGGTGCTCAAACAGCCGCAGTTGCATTTGAATCAATCGCAGATTATTTATTCGATTACTACAACGCTCCACCGGATAAATAGACTTTTACATCCCCGTCATGTCATGTCATGTCATGTCCCGAACTTAAGTAGAGGTAATACCTGAGTCCGAGCTCTACTAATAGCCCTACTTAAGTTCGGGAGATTTCGGGTTACCAAAATTTAAAGTAAAGACATGAAGGATAGATAAAACCCGTACGGACAAAGGAGGGAAGGCACCTAGTTATGGTGCAATCCCCCCCTTCATCCACAGCGGGAGCTGTGTAGTGCACGAAGTAACGTGCACATAGAGGTCAGCTCAGTGCTTAGAACCGGTAATCCCGGGTTCGGGGCCTACAAGACACCCAAGAACACCTAAGCACTCACCGAAGGGATGACCTCATCCCATGAAGATCATCAGACCTTCGGCTTTTCGGGCTCGTCAGGAACAGAATCCGAACCCTTCTTGGGGACCAAGGCCTTAGCAAGCTTATCGCCGAGAAGACCAAAGCCAGAGGGAGCCGCATCATTGAAAGCGGCAACCTCCTCACTGGGAGCTTCTTCGACAGCGACAGTACCCTCACGCCCGGAAGCACCAGAAACTTTGCGCCGAGTACCATCTGAAACACCACTCCGAGACTCTCTACCAAGTCCTCTTCTTGCCATTCCTACTACCTCTCAAAAAACAAACAACTATGTGGCAAACTCGCCACCAACGAACACAACTAAAATTAGCTGCGCCATCAGCCTTGGCCTTTCTCAACCTCCCGAGAAAAACAAAGCAGACAGCGCAGTAAAAATCTATCCTTCATGTCAAAGTTCACACGCTGGATAGCAAATTCTCTCGAAGCAAGGCGGCTCAAGCCAAATAAATAGCGAGCCTGCGAAACCAAGGATTCTCTGCAAACATCCAGCAGGTCAAAAATATTACATAAAACAGACCCTTAAGACAACTCAATTTTACTCCACCGCCAAAAAACGTATAATTAAACCATTATAGGCCAAAACCAAAAAAATTATGAAAAACCTCGCAATCACCGCATACGCAATAATCGCGATAGCAACCTTAACCCTAACAATCTGGATAAACACCAAAACAAATGCCTTTCTCCCAGCACAAACTGACTCGGCATACACACATGAATTCATTCACGGTACCGTAAAACAAGTCGACACAAACGATGAAACTCGCGAACTCGAACTCAAAGTCACCGCAAATTCAGGCCCGGAAAAAGGCGAAGGAATCATCGTCAATGTCGACCCAAATCTCAACTTTAACGAATATAAAGCCGACGACGAAATACTTATATACAAAGGCCAAAACACCTACGAAGTCACCGACTACTACCACCAAACAGGACTCATCGTTCTATTTATATTGTTCGCCATTATCACAATAATAATCGCCCGGAAAAAAGGACTAGCATCCATCGCAAGCGTCTTGGGCTCAATCGCACTTTTCTATTTCCTACTACTCAAACTCATAGCCCTCGGCATATCGCCACTCCTAGCAACCGTGCTATTCGCATTCATAATAACCATCCTCTCAATCCCCCCCGTCCACGGCTTCAACAAAAAATCTCTCTCATCAATAACAGCAATCTGCATCGGATATCTAGCATCTTTCGCCATCGTATACGTATTCAAAGAAATAGCACACCTAGCCCCCGCAACATCCGAAGACTTCCGCACACTCACAATAATGTTTCCAAACGTTGACCTCGGAGATATCCTCATAGCATCACTATTCCTTGGTGCGGTGGGAGCACTGATCGACACGGCAATTTCGATTTCGTCAGCAATTTTCGAAGCACTCTCATCTCAGCCAAAACTCAGCTTCAAAAAAATTCACAAAATCGGCATGGAGGTCGGCAAAGATATCCTCGCCTCAATGACAAACACTCTGCTCCTCGCGTACATCGCAAGCGCCCTCCCATTTCTGATCCTACTCACACTCTCACAAGGAAGCTCATTCACCGAACTCGTCAACATGGACTTCATTGCGCTTGAGCTGACAAGAATTTTCATCGGAGCTGTTTCTTTGGTAATACTGATCCCAATCGTAAGTTCAATATCCGCATATCTGCTAGCAAAACATAATAAATGACCCAGATAATCAAAACCTGCGCCGTTTCCGGCCAACAATTCGAAATCACCGAAGACGACCTCGCCTTCTACAAAAAGCAAGGCGTCCCGCCCCCAACGCTCTGCCCGGACGAACGACAACGCCGCAGACTAATGTACCGCAACGAACGGAACCTCTTTCTGCGAAAAGACTCTCTGACCGGAGAGCAAATAATCGCCCGCTGGACAGACGACTCACCCTTCCCAGTATACAACTCCAAAAACTGGTGGTCAGATCAATTCGACCCATTCGAATACGGCCTCGACATAGATTTCAACAAACCCTTCTTTGAACAAATGGCCACTCTCCGAAAAACAATTCCACACATCGCCCTATACAACTTTGACTCAGTAAACAGCGAATACACAAACCACGCCGGCTACAACAAAAACACATACATGTCATACAACGTCGGCCACCTCGAAGACTGTTATTACGTTACTAATTTCTCCCTCCGAGACAAAGACTGTTGTGATTGTTACGCAATCGAAAACTGCGAACTTCTCTATGAATGTTTCATGTGCAACCAATGCTATAACGGCAAATATCTCATAAACTGTAACGGCTGTCGCGATTCTAGCTTTTTATTCGACTGCAGAAATTGCCAAGACTGTTTCATGTGCTGGAATCTCCGAAGCAAAAAATATTGCATTCGCAATGAACAAAAAACCAAAGAAGAGTACGAAGCCTTCATGAATTCCATCGACCTCGGAAGCTACAAAGAATTCACAAAACACGTCGAAGAATTCAAGGACAACGTAAAAACCAAGGCAACTCACAAAGCGGCATTCATTACAAAGTCCGAAAACTGCACCGGCGACTACATCACCAACTGCAAAAACACCCAACAAAGCTATTACTGCATCGACTGCGAAGACGTCAAATATTGCTACGACATATACGGAGCAAAAGATTGCTACGACGCATACGAACCCGCCTGGGGAATCGAGCGTCACTACGAAACACACGCGGCAAACGAAACGAAATTCATGATCGGTTGCAACACATGCATCCGCTCAGCATTCCTCGATTATTGCGACAACTGCCACAACTCAAAACACCTCTTCGGCTGTTACGGCATGAAGAAAAACGAATACTGCATCCTCAACCGCCAGTACACCCGCGAAGAATACGAAACCCTCCGCCCAAAACTTATAGAACACATGACAAAAACCGGTGAATGGGGCGAATTCTTCCCCCACAAGGATACATCTTTCCCCTACAACCACACAAAAGCCAACGACTACTACCCACTGACAAAAGATGAATCACTTGCCCAAGGATACGGCTGGCACGACGAAGACAAAAAGGATTTTGCCCCCTCATCAATCAACTCAATCCCAGACCACATCAAAGACGCCCCTGACTCAACACCACAAGGAACCCTCTCTTGCGAAGAAACCGGCAAAAACTTCCGAACAACTCCCCAGGAATTCAAACTATACCGCCGCCTAGGGCTCCCCCTCCCCCGCCGCCATCCGGACACCCGCTTTTATGACCGTCTGGTCTTCCTACACAAACGCCAACTCTTCGACCGCACTTGCCCAAACTGCAACACAAAAGTTCTCTCAGTCTTTTCACAAAAAGACACAGAAAAAATCCTCTGCGAAAAGTGTTATCTAAAAAAGGCATACTAAACCGCTCCCGGCAATTGTGATTGACTCTCCATCCATTCCTCCGGATAGACCGTGTCATTTAAATGAATTGCGCCCTCTAATTCTTCGTCACCAAGCAAACACTGAACAGCTATCGCCCCCTTGTAAGCAGTGCAAAGCTCATGAACTAGATTCCTCATCCCCTCCCCCTCATGAAGAAACTCAGGCTCAACAGCATGCTCCCCAGGAACCTTCAATTGCAAAATGCCACGCTCATTCACTCCCAAAACTTCAATACCACCAGGAAGATGAATTTTTTTACCCTCTGTATCCCCTGAACCCCCACTGTCTGGATTTCCCATAATATAAAAGTTAATAAATTTTGGAGTACTTTTTATCATTAGTAGAAGACGTAGTCAACCCTGAAACCGCATCGGTCCTTCCCTGGGAAAGTTCCGGGGAAATCCCAAACCCGCCTCCTCCCTTCTCTTTTTTAAAGATGTGAAAGAGGAATCTTGGAAATGCTCAGTTACATTTTCCACTATCACGATAGTGGAAAACTGATAAGTTGATCATGATCAACTTATCAGCCCTGTGACTGCATTTCAAAAAGATTCCTCTTTCACATCGCCCCTATTGAAAACCCACCCAATTCATGGTATAATTCCAGGATAAATTAAATATAATTATGTTCAAAAAAACAAAAGAAAAGTTTCTGAAAACTATCGAAAAATTGACTACACCAGGGAAAGAAAAAGTACAAGATGAACGAAAAGAGGACAGCGAAGAAATGCAAACAGAATTGGCACTGGCCGCTAAATTCGAGGAAAACGACCCCGAATACTTCAAGGCAACCCGAGAACAAGCCCTGGGAAATCCCGAAATAAAGAAATCAGCAGAAACCCTCCGTGAAAAAGCGGAAGGATTTGAGATAACTATCTCAGACCTTCAAGGAGGATTCGAATGGATAGGGCTTCCCGAAAAAGACCAGATCAAAAAACACGTGCAACTCAGTCAAGCATACCTCGTCCCCCTCACAGGTAAGCACGGATTCAAAGTAAAAATAGAACTCAATAACACAGATAAACTAAAATATAACCTCGGCGCAGGAGACCTCCTTCCTCCAAGTGTAAAAACCATTGAAGTCACCGACTTAGGCGGCAACACAAGACAAGGAGCCCGACAAACAATCGACAGCCGAACAGGTTACTACGACGAACAGGGCGCATACGTTCAAATCTTCGGAGGATACACTATCAAGCCGATAGATTTCATGAAAACAACCAGTGACGAATACAAAAAAACCTCAAAAGAAGAACTCCAAAACTACAAAGACAGAAAAGCAGCAGAAATGTCATATCACGAAGGAACAACCACAACCCCTGAAGACATTCTCCAATACACAGGTCGAACCGACTACCCAATCTCAAGCACCCAATCTCTACGAACAACCCCACTCGAAACCCTATCAAAAACATTCGAAGCCAAAGACCGAGCAGAGCAAATGGGAAACATCGAAAGAGCAAAACGAGACCTGAAAATAACAGAAGCAATCCTCGGCAAATTCGGTGTCCGCATGGACGCCAGAAGTGAAGCAAACGGAGGAATGAGTCTCGTGATGCTAAACCGTAAAGGACTTGGGTTAGAAGAGTCAGCAAGAGGGATGCTGGGGTGGACAGAAAAAATGGAAGAAAATCAAGAATCACTCCTCCAAAAACTCGACGCACTGGATCCGGAAAAAATTGAAGACAATAAAGAAATCGCAGAAGGAGTAGCCGCAGTCAAAGACCCAAAAGAAGAAAAAGGATACTACCTGATTGAAATAGCAAAAAATACAAAAATCACAGACCTGGAAACCTGGACAATCAAGAGGCAACTGCCCTTGGTCCAAGAAAACGACACAACCAGGTTTATAAAAGCGATGCAAAACGGAGCTCCACGAGACTTCCTCGGCTATAAATTCGTCGGAAACTACAATCTCGACTTTTCTCAGCTCGCAGACTTGCACAATTTGGCAACAAGCGACAAAGAAGAACTCAAAAAAATCCTCAAATCCCTACAAGAAAAAACCCCGGGAAAACCAATCAGCCCAAGAGCACTAACAGAACGACTCTACGAAAATCCGGACCTCCCACAAGGGATGACTCCAGATGCGGCAATGGCATACGCCAGAAAACACAACATAAGATTCATGATGGGCCACGGCTACTACGGTAAGCATCACATGACAATAAAAGAACTTACAATGGGATCGACAGGCAAAAGAGGCCCTGTCAGGCCTGGCCAGCTTAAATACATGTTCAACATCGACCAAGAGCATCTCGATTCACTGGCAAGACCAAATGGATCCTCTGCCTGTGCACACGAGACCAGTAGATTCTTAGGCCTCATCGATGAGCGCAAACCACACAGAGGACAAGAAGGCGGCGTCAGCGGCCTCGTCCCAAGACTCACACAAGGAATTCTGAAAAAAACCAACGGCAGAACCGCAGGAATCGTTATGGGATTCGAAAACTTCCGCAGAGGTGACGTCATCGTCTGGAAAGGAAGTAAAATATACGGAACAAACAGATACGGACACATCGGAATCATCCGCGACACCCTCACAATCGACGGCGAAAAATACATGGCAATCCAACATGATTTCGCAGACATCCAAATCGACCTCGTCCCGGTAAACCGTAGATCACACACAGCCAAGCACGTCGAGAAAATGCTCAAAAACCGCCGAACAAGAGCCGAATACATCAGGAAATACCCAAAACTAAAAGCCTTCTACGACTACAGAGCAAAATACCCTAAAACCGTCCACGTCAGAAAAAGTTCAGGATGGTGGGGCGACGCTTCAAAAAACAGCAAAAACTACATCGCCTTCGCAATCCGCGCCAGCATCCTCGATACAGGAAATACTTTGGCAAAACAGCCTTAGGTACTTTCCCCAACATTCATGGCAGGCCCACCAGGATTCGAACCCGGACTTTTGGTTTTGGAGACCAACGTGCTAACCGTTAACACTATGGGCCTAAATTTCAAAATAACGCGCGCAAATTGTAACATATTATGAAATAAGACAAAACGGCGACCTTTCTCAAAGCCGCCGTCTGTTCTGTCTAGTCAGAGGTGGAAAAGCATCCCAACCCCTATCACAACTCCACCAACTATGATTCTCACATAATCCAGGGGAGCCCCAAGGCCAACCGTCAAAACCAGCAGACCAAGGGTGAAAATCACCTCTCTCAACGCAAAAAGAAAAACTACGTTGAAAGGGTACCAGATAGTAAGGAGCATTCGGACCCTCTTCCCCAGAAAAAGCCACTCAATGTGATCCTCATAAAAAGCCCAAGCTTCTTCATCAGGATCCCACGCACTCCAGCAGAAACAAAGCCAGACTACCAACAACAAGTAATGCCAGTGAAGCATCGCCTCGACAGCATTCTCTACCACCACTAGGTAGTAAAGCCCACCATCTCCAGACAACCCCACCAGGAAAACAATAGCCCCAATCAGCAAACCAATCATCTCCTTCCTCCTTGGTCCCAAAGACCAACCAAAACTATAGATTATTGCAATAAAGTCTAACAGACAGAACATTTGCACTCATGCCCAGAGAAGGTAAGGCCACTAAAGGACCTTCCATTGCTCCAAAACATAGTGAGAACAAATGGATGTCTGTTAAGTAAAATTGTCAAAGATCAAAATAGCAACAACAACCATTTCTCCTCCCACTTTAATTCCCCTTCTTCGTATCCTTTCTCTTGTGCTCAATATGCTTCCTGCATTGAGGACAAAATTTCTTCAGATCCTTAGTAATCTCATCATTCCTCCTCCTGTTGTAATAAGTAACGTAATTCGCACGATTACAATCGCTACAAAACCATGTACAGTACTGACTTTTTCCTTTCGCCATTTATTTGAAGTTAGTTTAAATTAGCAGGCTGTATTCTATACAAAACACTTAAGAAGTCAAAGGAAAAGCTTGCAAACCCTCCCAAACTTCTGCTAAATTCACTCTCCTGTAAATCAATTACCAAAATCACCATGAAATACGAACAACTAGACAACCTGGCCGCAGAAGGAGAAAGCCGATGCGCGGAAAAACTAGGTCAAATACAGTCTTCAATAGATATAAAACTTGGAACGAAAGACGACCCAACGAGACAAGACTTACTGGAAACAGAACGTATAAAAATAGAACAACAGCTCAGAGAACCTATAAATCACCATCGTGGACAACAATTAAGAGCAGATCTCTCAGCAATAAACAGAAAATTGAACCGGGTGACAGACCCAGAACACCAAGTCACAATAGAACAAGGACCCATGCCCCTGGTGTCTACCCCAAAAGTATCACACAAAACAAGAGTCCTAACAGGCACAGCAAAAAACCATAAAAAAGTACCCCACTCACTTCGCAAAGGCCGACGCATGGCAAACCTCGCCCTCAAACGCGCCCACGACAACGCCAAAGTAAAAAGAAACGCACCCAAAGATGCAAGCCTTGACCAAGAGACAAGAAACAAACAACAAGCCCGAGAAGCCCAAGAAAGACAAAGAGCCTACGATAGATATGCAAATTACACAAACGGCACAACAATCGACACAGTAGAGACAGAGGGCTTCTATTCATGGGACAGAAGCCCCGCATTCTACATCATCATCGATCGACCAACCCCCGCTTCAAAAACTCAATTCAAAATCTTTGGAGCAGGCGAAAAATATCGAAATAGCGACATTCACGACAAATCTTATTCCAGCCTAGAACAAGCCCGACAAAAAGCACAAATTGAATTAGACAGAATAACAACCGCTGAAAAACCAAAGCCTAAGCAAACTAGTGATCCTTTAGACGACTGGAATTACTTCTAATTCCCCCTTCCCATCACTGCCGCAATCCTTTTCTGGATAACAGAAAAGTCTTTTCCGTGAACCATAACTCCTTTTACCCCAGCCTCCTCAAGCAACCCAGTAACAACGGGACCTGACTTAGAAGAAAAAACTTCAATATGCCCAACCCCACACTCCACAGCCTTCCTTACAACCTCAATCCCATCAGCCCCAGGCATCAAATAATCAGTAAACAAAACATCAAAAGGCCTTTCAGAACTGGCAATCGCCTGCAAAGCCCCAATTCCATTGTCAGCAAAAGTAACCTCAGCTCCAGCCTCCTCGGCTTCCTCTACCATATATGCCCCAATCCCCGGATTGTCTTCTGCAATTAATGCTCTCATGACCTGGGATTCTAATGATTTTCAGAACAAGGTCAATCAAAAATTCACCACCAAAAACTCACACGGCTTCCACTCCCAAAAACCAGTTGTTGACAAATCCTCTTCATAAACTACAATGCTTCCCTTTGCCAACAAACCCGCCGATTCGCAGTAACATCACTCTCTATGAGACTTGCACCAACTCTCGCCCTCGCCGTAGCCTTAACAGCATGCGGCCCATCAGGCGAAAAACCAGATCAACAAAGCCCCTCACAAAAAACGTGCGCCAATGTTGCAGAACATGTCCGCAGAGACTGTAAAAAAGCAGGCAAAATACGCCAAACCCCGAGCTCATGTGAAAATCTCGCAGGGAAAGCGGAAACCTTCTGTAACAGAGCCCGCGAAAAATTCGACGAAAAAACCATTGGAATCATTTGCAAAGCATTAGGAGACAGTGTTATGCAAAATTGCGACCGCAAAGGAAAGAAATCTCCAAGAAAATGTAAAACCAAGGGCGAAAAAAAGGAAAAAAAATGCCTAAAAGGGCTAGGACTACAAGACACCAAGTAGCAAGACTACCCCTGTCTTTCACAACACTTATTACACAAAAACCCTGGAGCCACCGGTGGGATTTGAACCCACGACCCCTCCCTTACCATGGGAGTGCTCTACCCCTGAGCTACGGTGGCAAATTTTTCAAATCTGTAATCTCCCGAACTTAAGTAGAGGTTATACTTGAGTCCGAACTTACCGCATTCTAACCAACCACGAAAAATCCTGCAATCAATTCATCACCATAGGGGCCTCTCCAAACTCAGTAGCCTGCCCCTCGTCTTCCCGCAAAAGAGATTCTTTCACCCTCCCATAAAACCCTGCACGCAAAGCAGCATCAATAGATATGGGAGCAGGATATTCCCTGGCAAGATTAGTTATTTCATCAAAATTACCAACTAAATATCTCCAAGCAGCAACAAGTAGATCAAAATCTTGATCAGGCTCCAAAACAGTCATAGCACGCTCCTTAACTGCTTCATAATCCTACTCTACCAACTTCAAATAACGACCCACATCAACCACCACATCAGCACCAGGCCTACTCCATCGAACCTCCTCCAACACAGTAACAGCAGCTTCCCTAATATCTGCCAACGGATGTGATTCACTATAAACATCTGGACCAGAAGACATTACACAGTTTATTAAAAATAAAATTTGGAGCTCATCTTGACACAACAACACATTCGATAGCAACAAAAAAACCCCGTAGTGCCGCCGAGCCTCTAATCTATACCCCGCTGGATGCAAGGTGGGTGCCCGCATCCCAACGCCACGGCGAAGAGATATATGAGGCTCCCTTAATAGTTTCGAGAGAGAGATTTCGAAGCTCTTGCGAACATTACAGAGTCCACCCCCAATCCTATCAAAAACACTTTTCAAAATCAAATCCGCACCCTTTTTTGTGAAAGAAGATTGAGAAAATGTTTCGGTTACATTTTTGACTCTCACGAGAGTCAAAAACTGAATCATTCAACATGTTGAATGATTCAGACCAGTAACCACCATTTGCGAGAATTCTTCCGCCCCCTTCAAATCCCAAACAAAAGCACCTCCCGCACAAACTCATACCCACCCATTATCACAAACCTCACAACTGAAAAATCAAAAACTCTAGCCAAAACAAAAATATCCACCAACATAAACACAACAAAATACTTCAACCCCTGATACTGAAATTTCATATACGCCCTCTCCCACCTCTTCGGCACAATCAATCCCAAAATCTTCCCTCCATCCAAAGGCGGAACAGGAATCATATTAAAAATTCCCCAAACAACCGAAAGATCAAAAATCCACCACATCTGATCAACCACAAGGCCCGGTAAGTACACACTCAAATATTTCAACGGCAGAGCAAACGCAAAAGCCAAAACGAAATTCGAAACCGGCCCGGCCAACGCGACCAAAGCACTATCCCTCACCGGTTTTTTAAAGTTCCCAGGATTCACCGGCACAGGCTTGCCCCACCCAAAATGAACAAGCACCAACATCAAAAAACCAACCACATCAAAATGCCTTCGCGGATCCAAACTAAGCCGCCCATGCACCTTCGCAGTTGGATCGCCCAAATAATACGCAACCAAAGCATGACTTGCCTCATGCACCGGCAAAATGATAACTATCGCTATCAAAAAATGAATCAAATCTGCAAATTCCATACCCATGACTTAGATGTTAGCACGATTTTTTCTCCTTCAAAAACAAAAACAACAACGCCCCCACCACCATCACGCAACCACTCAACTGATACGCCATCTCTATCGAATACAAGTCCGCAAAATATCCGAGAAAAGGCGCAACCAAAGTCATCCCAAGCTGTCTCGCAAAACTTATCAGCGAATTAACAGTAGCCCTTTTGCTCGACGCGACCTCCCTGTTCACAATGTCATCAATCACAGGCCCCCTCAATCCAAAAAAGAAAGCCGGTATAACCATAAGCACCGCGACCCACCACCATTCACTCACCAACGTCGCCGCCAAAACAAACCCTCCGCCTGTAGCAACAGCAACCGTCAAAAATCTCCTCTCATTCACCCTCTCCGACAACCAATGTGAAAAATAAAATCCCAACGACGCCAACGCAAACCCGGCCGCCGCCAAATATCCAAAATATAAAATTGGAACTTCATTAAATTCATAGAAAATCGCTTTCATCATGTGAATCGTCTCTCCAAACCCAACCAACAAAAACCCAATCACCACCAAAATCACAAGATTCCTACTCCCAAACAAAACTTTCGATGACTCAGTCATCTGCCTCAACACATTTCTATGTTCTTCTTTTTCATAAGCAGGCTCTTTCAATCCCAGTATCAAAAAGAACGACAACCCCACCGGAATCAAAGTCATCACAATCGGAAACTCCAATGATACCGTCGCCATATATCCACCAATCACAGACCCAACCGTCGCCCCTGCCGTCCACATCACTCGATACAATCCGTTCAGCCTCTTGAATTCCCTCTCACGGCCCTCTTCTTTCAAAGTATCATAAATAAACGCGTTATCCGTCCCGCTCTCCATCGCCACCGCCATCGCCCACAAAAAAGCATAAATCAAAAACATCGTCATACTCCCACCAATATACAAAAACACAATCGACAAAATAAATGTCGCAAACGAAAACCGAATAGTCATCACCCTTCCAAACAAATCCGAAATCGCCCCCGTCGGCACTTCCAAAATCACAATCATTATCGCCCTCGCCGCATATATCAACGCAACGTTCTGCAAAGTAAAAAGCTCCCGCTCAAAATACAACGCCACAACCGGAAGGAAAAATATCATCCCTCCCAAAAACTGCGCCGCAAACAGCAAACTTATATTTCTCGATCTAAAAAGGTTTTTTAAAATCATAGCCCGCCAATTCTACACGGTCATCCCGCCGTCGACAACATAAACCCCTCCCGTACAATACCCCGACTCTTTATCCGCCAAAAAACCAACCATCGCACCAATCTCCTCAGGCTTCCCAGCCCGCCCCTGCGGAATCTGCGCCAAAAATCCTTCCCGCGCAGCCTTATTCCCCATAATATCTTTAGTCATCGGCGTATCAATCAACCCCGGACAAACCACATTCACCCGAATCCCCTTCTCCGCAAAATCCAACGCCGCAACTTTCGTCAACCCAATCAATCCAAACTTCGCACTACAATACGCCGCCAACTGTGGAAATCCTTTCAACCCCGCAACCGACGCAACATTCACAATCCTCGCTCCTTTCTTCATCTTAGGAACACACGCCTTCATCCCCAAAAACGCTCCAAGCAAATTCACATGCAAAACCTGCTCCATCTCCTCCCAACTCGTCTCCATCAACGGCTTCTGAATCAAAATCCCCGCATTATTCACCAACACATCAATCCTCTTCCATTTCTTCATCACCTCCTTCACCAAATTCTCCCAATGCACCTCATGCCCAACATCACACAAAACTCCATGCACATTTCGACTCTTCACAGCCTTCATCCCAGCATCCAACTCCTTCTGATGCCGACAACACACCACAACTTTGTAGCCACGCTTCAAAAGTTCTTTCGTAATTCCAAGACCAATCCCTCGCGTACCACCAGTCACAATCGCAACTTTATGTTTCGAACTTTTGGCCATAAGAATAAGGTTAGTTTTTGAAAGATAACAAGCTTAACCCAAATTCTAACAAATCCCTTCTATTTCTCAAACTTTTCCCTTAAAATACACTGGCGTTTCCAAATTTGTCTAATGGGGAACAGTAGAGTCCGGACTCTACTACCCCCTATACTTGAGTCCGGACTCTACTATAATGCCCAAACCACTACCCGAAAATCTGCTCGCAAAAAACAAGAAGGCATACCACGACTACGAAATCATAGACGACTTCGAAGCAGGTATCGCGCTAACCGGTGCAGAAGTGAAATCTTGTCGAGACCACCGCGCAAACCTGAAAGGATCATTCGTAAAAGTATTCAACGGAGAAGCATTCGCCGAAGCAATACACATCTCACCATACAAATTCGCCATCCGTGAAGACCACAAAGAAACTCGTGGCCGAAAACTTCTGCTCCACAGAAAACAAATCGACAAAATCGACGCCACCCTCAACGAAAAAGGAATTTCAGCAATCCCCCTCGAACTCTACCTAAAAGGCAGTTTAATCAAATTAAAAGTCGGCATCTGCCGTGGCCGAAAACTCCACGACAAACGCGCAGTTCTCAAGAGAAAAGACCAAGACCGAGAAGTCGCTCGCGCAGTGTCAAAACACACCCGCGGAACCTAACCCCTCGCACAGCACGCCCGCCTAACAACCAACTCATGCTAAACCCGAACAACACACACACACACCTCATAAGCCAACTCAAAAAATACTTCAAAGAAGCTAAATTCAAACATGCTGTCATCGGCCTATCAGGAGGCCTGGACTCCGCAGTCACCCTCAAGCTTCTCGTCGACACCCTCGGCCCAGAGAACGTCACCGCATTAATCATGCCAGAACACGGCGTGACAAAAGACGAGAACACATCTCATGCAAAACGCCTGGCAGACTTCCTAAGAGTCCGAAAATTCACAATCCCAATCAATAAATACCTCCTCGACCTCCTCCAGCTCCCCTGGCAACCATCACATCTTGCACAGATGAACACAAAGGCCCGCGCTCGCGCCATAGTCCTCTACAATTTCGCAAACACAAACACCGCCCTAGTAGTAGGTACCTCCAACAAATCAGAGCTCGCGCTCGGCTACGGCACCAAACATGGAGACCTCGCCGCAGACATTTTCCCAATCGGCGACCTATACAAAACCGGAGTCTACACCCTCGCCGAATACCTCTCGCTTCCCGACGAAATCATCAAAAAAGCTCCCACCGCCGAACTCTACAAAGACCAAACTGACGAACAAGAACTCGGCGCTTCATACGAACAACTCGACCCTCTACTCCAGAAACTCGAGGAAACGGACAACCAAAGCGACGCAGACCTCGACGCAACCAGCTTCGGACTCACAACCCCCGTCCTCGAATCCATCTTAGATCGAATCAAAAAAAACAAGCATAAACTCGAAAGTCCGTATATAATAAAAAGGACATGATCAAACCAATCCACAAAACAGGTCTATTCGTTGGTCGATTTCAGCCATTTCACCTCGGCCATCTCGACATAGTCAAACGCATCCTAAAGGAAAACAAGCACGTCATCATCGCCATAGGAAGCGCTGAAAGAAACTACGTCCCCGAAAACCCCCTCACCGCTGGCGAACGCTATCTTGTAATCGACGAAACCCTCAAATCAGAGAAAATCGATCCGGCCCGATACCAAATCGTCCCGATCCGCAACATCAACAACTACGCACTTTGGGTCGACCACATGAACCTCTACGTCCCCCCATACGACAAAATCTACACAGGCTCAAGCATTGTCAAAGCCTGCTACGAAGGAGCCCAATCAAAACACAAACTAGTCAAAATCAAACGCAAACGCCCAGTCTCAAGCACAGCAATCAGGAAATCAATGATCAAAGGAGGCACCGACTGGACTTCCCTCGTTTCTCCCCGCACAGCAGAGCTTCTCAAAAAAATGAAACTCCCGAGACGCCTAAGACACATCCAGGCAACAATGAGTGACACAAAATATAAGTAAAGTCACTTCAACAATTCATCAGCCTTCTCCTTTTCCTCTCTCTCAACCTTGCCGATCAAAAGCTTTTTGAATTTCTTAAACCTTCCAAGTTTTTCCTTTTTTCTTCCTAATTTCTTATCGAACAAAAACAAGTCTTTCATTTCCATTTTATTATTAACTCAAATTATTACGAATCCAATTCTCCACCTTTCCTAAAACCTCAAGATTCACCCTTCCTTGGTCATAAGCAACACTTCCTCCCTCATAATCCACATCCCCACCTTTCGGGAAAATTTCTTCCCATTTTATATCCAATACGGATTTTTTCCTGTGGCTACAAATATAAATCACCTCTTTTGCAAATTTATTTCTACTTTCCCACCCGGAATCACCAAGCCCATTAAAATCATATTTTAAATTAGTAAATTGTTCCAATAAATACACATAAGACATCTTACGAAGAAAATCACGATAGTTAGCATTGTCCGGATCTATTTTTAAAGCTTTTTCACAATGAAAAATGGCTTTAGAAAACGCTTCTTTACCAACCCAAAACCTCATAAGCTTAAAATGAGTAGTAGAATCATTTGGGTCTATTTTTACAACTCTTTCAAGATTACCTATTGCCCTAAGCTCATCCCCTTTATCTTCCAACAACACTGCTAAATTCCTAAGAATCCCGACATTATTCGGATCTATCTTCAAAGCTTTTTTGTAATAAAGAATCGCCTTATCCGCATCCCCTTCATCCTTCAACAAATTCGCAAAGTTATTGAGGGTCTCAACGTAATTCGGATTTAACTGCAAAGCTTTTTTATAATAAAGCGTAGCCCCATCAACATCCCCTTTATCCTTCAACAAATTTGCAAGATTAAGATGTGCGCCAATAGAACCTGGCTTTATATTTAAAACCTGTTTGTAATAAAGTATAGCTTCTTCAATCTCCCCTTCACTATTCAAATCATTCGCTGTTTCAATCAAAAGATTGGCTATATAATCATTTCCAGTCACAAGATTCGGACTCTTTTTTACTCTCTCATACCCCACTATTCTTCTTGGATAACTGCCGGAATCGTCATATTGCGCCAAATACTCTCCATCCTCATCCCTCCAAAAATAACTTCCGTGACGCTCCTCATCGCTTCCATACCCCTCTCTGCGCGCACACTCCTCTATCGTTCGTATTTTCATATCAAATGTATCGAAAACCAAGGGAAGCCCGTCTAATCTCAAAACAACATGACCACGCGTTTTCATATAATTTCCTCCCTCCAATCCACCATCCATTGCAAACTTCTGAAACAACAAAGTCCTTTCATCACAATCAAATCCCGGAAAATAGTGCTTTATCATAACCGATAAAACAACATGCATATATGCAAGATTAATTACATATTCATATTCTTCGATTGGCCCATTTTCTTTCATTTTCTCAAGGTATTCTTTCGCTTCAGGAAAAATACGAACAGGGTCCAAAACGCAACTTTCTTTTTCATCAAAAGACTTCTCCTTAGACCCCTTAATCATGGGAGTTAGAACTTTCAACGACAAAAAAAGTTCATCAAAAAACCCCTCCCTTCCATCAAAATCATCTGGATAATGAACAGCTATAACAAAAAGAGGCAAATACCCTTCATCACAAAGAATCTTCAAAGTCTCTACTTCTTCACTACCTTCCGGCAACCTCACAAATTCAGAAAAATCAAAATCCTCAAAATATTCCCTAACTCTCTTATCAACTGCCTCTTTCCATTCCGGGGAAACATGTTGCAAAACCAGTGCACAAGCCGCCAAAAAAGAAACGCCTTCATCCTCTGCATATTCTTTAATTCCATCAAGAATAAATCCAGCAGGATCCGACGAATTTTCATGAGCTATCCTCAAAACATCCTCAGCCTCCTTGTCCATTTTTTGCTGGGCACATGCAAGTTCGGCAAATCTCGACTTTTGAGTTTCAACCTTAACATCCTGCGCATCAGCAAGTTCAACAAGATCTTTCTTGAAATCCGGAATTAGTCTTTCAGGTTGTGGCATTTTTCAGTAAAAATATTATATAATAAATCAGAATCACTTACTCATCCTCCCCGCCAAACAAATCGGTAGCCTTATCAATAGCCTTATTCCCAACTTTCACAGCAACCCCCTTCACATCAGAAGTAATATCATCTTCATCCTCCATAACAATATTGTGAACAACCTGCTCAAGACTACACCTCGCCTCAGCAGCGAGCTTATTCAAAACTGACTTTTCCCCAACAAATTTTCCCCACGCCCAACCGACCGGTCTCTGAGCAGTTTGGTACACCGCCTTCAAAGGATTATAATTAGTATCCGGGAAAGCATCGACAACAACCTCCACATCATCCATCATCTTTTCATATTTTTCTAGCCTAGTAAGGACATCATTAATGCGAGACTCTGTTTCATTTATCTCCTCCACAAACCTATCCCACTTGAGAAGTTCCGGATGTTTCTCAGCCAAGTCAGCCATCTTACGAAACATTTTCTCCAACCCCTTACAAGCCCTCTTGCAACCATTCATAGACTTTAAAAATTTCGAAACAACAGGACTTACCTCCCTCTTATAAGTTCGCAAGGTTAAGTACTTCGCCCTTTCAACATCTATATCCACGAAATCCTCAGCAGCCTCCCCCAACCTAGTAAAATTCACTGAAAACCCCTCGTTATAAAACTTCTGAGACTTATTGCTCAGCTCATCAAACTCCTGTCTCGGGCCAGAAACAACTTCCTTCTTCTCCTTAGGACTGTACCAAAAATCACTGTGTGTATCTTCCATTTTTATGTTTTTATTTGCATTTCCTTATATTGTTATATTATACCATTAAATGGGCCAAGGGGCAACCTTGGCGCTGTCAATTGTTTTTGAAGCTCTCGATATGTTAAAATCCACCCATGACAAAAATAAATCCACACATCTTCCGCGCATACGACATTCGAGGCATCGCACAGCAGGCACAGAAAGGCAAAGCCGATTCTGTGCCAAAGACGAGCGACAGCGAGTCGCCTACAAATAAAAAGGGGACCACCGATTCTACTCCACACACCCCCATCGACCTCACCGAAAAAACCGTCTACCTCATCGGCAAAGGCACGGCAACATACCTCATACGCAAGTATGCCAGCCGCCACATGGCCGTCGGCCGTGATGTTCGCCTCACCAGCCCAGCCCTCCAAAAAGCCTTCATCAAAGGCATCACCGAATGCGGCATGAAAGCAACCGACATCGGCCTTTCCCCTTCCCCAACAGTTTATTTCGCAACCTGCAGTCCGGATCTCGACTTCGATTGCGCAACTAACATAACGGCCTCTCACAACCCAAAAGAATACAACGGCATCAAGACCGTCGCCAAAGGCGCACACTCAATCTGCGGTGACGAACTCCAGGAAATCCTCAAACTCATCGAAGCAAACGATTTCGAAACCCCCGACAAACCCGAGCCCAACCAACCAGACCAACTCAAACCAATCTCGATCTGGCCAACCCACTTCAAAGAACTCACAGATCTCGTCCCTAAACTCGCAAGACCACTCAAAGTCGTAATCGACGCAGGGAACGGAGCCGCCGGCCCCTTCGCCCCCGAGCTCCTCCGCAAAATCGGCGCAGAAGTAATCGAACTTTTCTGCGAACCGGACGGCAATTTCCCCAACCACGAAGCAAATCCGGAAGAACTCCACAACATGACCGATCTCATCCACAAAGTCCAAGAGACCAAAGCAGACCTCGGCATAGGCTTCGACGGTGACGGCGATCGCGTCGGCATCATCGACGAAAAAGGCAACCACTACAGCGCCGACTACCTCCTTCTCCTCCTCACAAAAGACCTCTTAACCCGCCAATCAAACCCAAAAATAGTCTTCGATGTAAAAGTTTCTCAAGCAATAATCAACAAAATGGAAGAACTCGGCGCAGAACCAATAATGTCAAAAACCGGCCACAGCTTCATCGAAAAACGCATGAAAGAACTTTCAGCGCCACTCGGCGGAGAAGTCTCAGGCCACATGTTCTTCGGTGAAAACTACTACGGCTTCGACGACGCACTTCTCGCCTCAGCAAAAATCCTCCAAGTTCTCGCAAACCAAGCCCTCCCTTTCTCCCAACTCTTCGACGACCTCCCCGAAACGCACATGACACCGGAATTCAAAGCCCACTGCCCTGACGACAAAAAATTCCCAGTCATCGCACAACTCACCAAACACTTCACTTCCCTCTACGACTGCATCACAATCGACGGAGTCCGTGTCGTCTTCAATGAAACCGACTGGGGAGCCATCCGCGCCTCTAACACAAGTCCAAATCTCACACTAAGATTCGAAGCAAAAAGCGAAGCCCGCCTCGCCGAAATCCAAAAAATCTTCTTAGAAGAAATCAAAAAACACCCCGAAGTTGATACCAGCTGGTACAAGTTCTAAGCATCCTCCTCCGGCACCCTGAATTCCTCCTCACCCTTCTTTTCAACAACAATACCTTTCTTTCCCCCTTGCTCTTCATTTCGTAAAGGCTTATCCCATGAAGCAAATTTACACTTAGGATACGCCGAGCACCCCCAGAAAAGTTTTCCTCCACGACGAGTTCTTTTCTCAACCAAATCTCCATCGGAGCACTTAGGACACTTAACTCCGGTCTCACGCTTCTCGCCATCAAGACCAATAATTGTCTTACATTTCGGATATCCGCTACATCCTAAGAAAGGCCCATAACGTCCACGCCGGACAACCATGTCCTCACCACATTTTTCACATTTCTTCCCCTCATGCTCTTTCTTCAATTTTTCCAATTCTTCATCAACTTTCACTTTCCCCTCCTCGGCTCCATCCCCCAAAGGTCCAGGATCAGCCGCAATCGGTTTAGCATTCTTACAATCCGGATACGCACTACAAGACAAAAATTTTCCAAAACGCCCAAGCTTCACAGTCATCGGCTTCCCGCATTTATCACAAACTTCGTCAGTCTCGTCTTTCACAAGATCCTCTCGTTTCACAGTCTCAGTCTTCGTCTCCAAATTCTCATGGAAAGGAACGTAAAAAGCTCGGATAACAGGCACCCATTCTTTCTTTCCTTCAGCAATTTCATCCAATTCCTCTTCAAGGCCAGCCGTAAATTTATAATCAACAACATTCGCGAAATGCTCAACCAAAAGATCAGTAACAACCTCCGCAACATCAGTCGGAATCAAATGCTTAGTCTCATTTTTCTCCACATATCCACGCGTCTGAACAGTCGAAATCGTCGGGGCATAAGTCGACGGTCGACCAATCCCTTCAGCCTCCAACTTCTTTACAAGCGCCGCTTCAGTATATCGAGCCGGCGGCTTAGTAAAATGCTGTGTCGGCTCAAGACCGGCACAATCAACATCTTCACTCTCAGCCAAAATCGGCAAAATCTTATCATCATCAGCAGAACCAGAAGCATCATCATCAGGATCATCATCTCGTCCTTCCATATAAACTTTCATAAACCCGGGAAACTCAATAGTCTGACCCTTAGCGCGGAAAACCAACCCAGCCACATCCTCCCCCTCGGGCACAACATCAATTTTAACTTGATTCAATATGGCCTGCTCCATCTGACACGCAATCGTCCTCTTCCAAATAAGTTCATAAAGTCGCGCCAAATCCTTCTCCAAAGAAGAAGCAATATCATCCGGCAAAACAGACAAGTCGACAGGACGAATAGCTTCATGAGCCTGTTGCGCACCTTTCTTACTTTTGTAATGACGCGGTTTCTCCAAAGCAAATTCGGCTCCAAATTTCCGAGTAATAACTTCACGCGCCTGCGTCAAAGCAAGATCAGAAAGATTGGCCGAATCCGTTCTCATATAAGTAATCAAACCATGTTCTCCTTGACCAGTATCGACACCTTCATAAAGTTTCTGTGCAACTACCATAGTTTTCTTCACAGAAAACCCGAGCTTACGCGAAGCCTCCTGTTGCAAAGTAGAAGTCGTAAACGGAGCCGCAGGATTTCTCTTCAATTGTTTCTCCTCGACTCCTCCAATCGAATACTTCTTCCCTTCCAAGGCCTTCAAAACACTTTTTGCATCAGCCTCAACACCCAATTTTTTAGCATCAGATCCCTTTTCAAGCACAGCAACAAAATCCTTCCGCCCAAATTTATCTTCTTCCAATTTTGAAAATTCACCTTTTATTCTCCAAGACTCTTCAGGCTTAAAAGCCCTTATCTCCCTCTCCTTATCAACAACCAAACGTACCGCAACGCTTTGTACACGCCCGGCCGAAAGACCTCTCCTAACCTTCTTCCACAAAAGAGGCGACAACTCATATCCCACAAGTCTGTCCAAAACACGTCGAGCCTGCTGAGCATCAACCAAATTCTGATCAATCTCACGCGGCTGAGCAATAGCTTCCTCTATAGCCCCCTTCGTAATCTCATGAAAAACAATCCTCTTCACAGGATTTTTATCGGGATTAATCTTGAGCGCAGACAAAAGATGCCATCCAATAGCCTCTCCTTCTCGATCTTCATCCGTCGCGACCCAAACCGTAGTCCCTTCCTTGACTTCATCACGCAGAGCTTTGATAACTTTCTTCTTATCAGCCGATATAACGTAGTCAGGCTTAAAATCATTCTCAACATCAATCGATACTTTCGACTTCGGCAAATCTCTGATATGCCCCATAGAAGCCAAAACCTTATAATCATTCCCCAAGAACCGCGAAATTGTTTTCGCTTTTGCGGGGGACTCAACTATTACTAAATTCTTTGCCATAAACATCACCTTTTTTATAGCATTCCCCATCTTTCGTCAACAAAATCATGAAAAAACACAGACTTTTCTATTGCATTCAGCTCCAAAAAAAATATAATGCGATCTGCATATCAAAATGCAAAAACAATTTTTTAACCCTACAATGCATGACTAAACAAGACTTAGTCGCAGGAGCAGCCGAGAAAACTGGTGTTACCAAAAAAGCTGCCGGAGAAGTTCTCGACTCAATGCTCGAGGCAATCACAAAATCTCTAAAGAAAGGAGAGAATGTTACAATCACAGGATTCGGAACATTCCGTGTTTCAAAGAGATCAGCAAGGAAAGGTGTAAACCCACGAAACCCTAGCGAAACAATCAAAATCCCAGCTATGAAGCTTCCTGCTTTCAAGGCTGGAAAAACTTTGAAAGACGCTATTAGATAAGCGTAAACAGGATCCATATCCTGATTCACATAAAAAACCGCAGCCTAAGTTTAGACTGCGGTTTTTGTTTTATATTACGCATCATCCCCTTCCCCCTCATAAAACTCCTGCAGAGCCTCCTGCATCGCTTCATCTTCCAGTTTCATATTCTTATGCCTATTAAGGACCGACCTGGTCCAGGACTTCTTAGACCTAATCAGCCCACGTCTCTTGGAAATAACCGCTTTCTGTCCACGACTTAATTCCTCCTTTTTCCCACTCAGAACCTCCTTCCTATCATCATCATCAAGCTCCAAAAGAGCATCGACAGCCCCCTCCACAGACCTCATGCTCTTCACAAAAGACCTGATAGCATTAAGCGTAGTACCTGGGAACCCTTTTCCCATACCCAAAGCATGCTTAAGCCTCGGCGCCTGCGTTATAAAGAAAGCAACTTCTTCTTTGAAACTCTCCAGCTCCCCCCGAGTCGTTCCCCCGTCAAAAGCCAAAATTTTATCCATATATTGCATAGCAATCATCCCCGGATTTCGCCTCAGCATCCTTTGCAAAAATTGCCCAACAGTCTGCTCAGTAGACATCGCGTAGTTTTCCTTCTGTGAAGACAGAAAACCATGCAAAGTTTTCAGCCTCATATTAAGACCTGTCTTCGCAGCACCAGCCTTCAAAGTATCTCTCTGCCCTTTCGCAACTTCCGCAGACTCAGGAACCCCCGCCTCTTTCTCCTCTCCATCATCCAGCTCTTCAGCCGTATTGTCATTAAATAATTTCATATAGTTATTTTTTATTCATAAAAATAATAAACCGTTCCATTCACAGGATTTTCCTGAGACATAAGCTCAGGATTTATAGGACTATACGGATTATAAGTCGGTACATTTCCACCCTCCAAAGATTCCGCATCAATATCAATCAAGTCAAACCAAGCCTGTTCCAGCTCCTCAGTCGGAGGAACAACATCCAGTTTTAAACAGAATTGACTCTCCTCGTAAATTTCAGGATTCGTTAATTTAAACGTCACATATTCGTCCGTCCAAACAGCATCCTTCAAATAAACAATGTTATCTCCCGTTTCAAGGATAATATCATCAAACGGCGATTCATCCCTCACCATATGTGCATATGTAAACTCTTTGATCACTACTCCCCCTTGAGCCTTAAAACATGCATTATTCATAGTGAACATATCGTCTTGATCAATCTCATCCAAGAAGATCATTTGAGCACCACCAGCACCAAACACGTCCGTCACATAGATCATTGGCGGCCCAAAGAACGATTTCCCAGAAATTATCGGCCATTCATAATCAAAAACAAAATTATGGTCATCATTATGAACCCTTTTAGGCACTTCATCTCCAGCCTCAACCTTAATCCCATCCTCTACATAAGTAACACTCATTTCAGGGACCTTAAACCTCATGAATAAAGGCTGTTGGTTAGCCTCCTCCGGGAACTCAGTCACGGCAACCTCAATATAATATGTGTGATGCGGCTCAAGATCAAATCCTTCAAAGTAGATTTCACTTCCAGGTAAAATCACAGTATCAAACGCATTGGTCTCCTCCTCATACCAAATCATCCCTGAATCAATAGTTTTCACTTGCACAGGGATAGGAAGATTCCAGTTTCCTTTTACCTCTATGGTAAACGAATCAACATGAACAGGTTTCTCATCCTCAAAAATAATATCATTACCAAAGTTCATATCAAGCATTTGGTGTTCATAATTATTAATCCCATCCACCACACTCTCCACCACAATACTTGAAGGTCCATACCAATTTTCATGCCAACCTTTCGGACCATAGTAAACACTTACATCAGGATCGCTAATATTGGCCTCCGCATCTATAATATGAACAAGTTGTCCCACAAGTTCATCAAACGCACTGGTGTCTTCATCCCCCATATACCAACTGTTCTTCCCAATATACACATCTCCGTCAGTATTAACTTCATCAAGAGTAAGCTGGAAAGTTCCTTCTTCGCCAGGCCCACCTTCCAACGTAAACTCTACAAAGCCATAATTATTGAACCCCATATCTGCATCAACCTCAATAATATTTTTGCCAGGATTCAATTCCACATCCTTAAAGAAAGGAGCCCCTCCGTTGTCATTACAAAAATTAAATAAACACGATGTAGAAGAATACATCTCAGTAGTAAAGGGCCCCTCAAAATCAGTTTCGAGAGTCAATTCCACGCTATCGATATGCGCTGTCGAATTAGGATAAGTCTGTAACTCAAAATACCCTAAATACACATAGGGCACATCAAGCCCATAATAGTTATCCTCATATTCCGCATCCTCAACCAAAAGAGCATTATAATGATCAAAAACATTCAAAGTCCCTTTTAACTCATCGTCTTCTGACATTTTGGTCAACCACCCATCCCACGATCCCTTCTGTAAAAAATACGTAGGCAGAGTCGACCCCATCCCACGAAGATCAAATCTCGCCCAAACAGGAACATCAAACTCAGGAGAATTCCACTCAAACGGCGCAACGTCAGTATACGTAACAGTCAAAAGCATGCACTCACCCGGATCCAGCGAAATATTATAATCAAAATTCACATCCCCTGGCCAGTAGCCAATTTGAGACTCTAAAGGCTCGTCCCACAAAGGATCATCATTTCTATACAATTCAAATTCAATTTCACCACCCCATCCCCCATCCAATGCAAACGCCGCAGAATCAACCATCGCCGCCTTATCTCCAATAGTACAAACCGAGAAGATCGTAGCCACTCCCGGATTCGCCAACGACAAATCCTCTATATCAATCTCCACAGAATCAGGAGTCACGACCGACGCATACAAGAAATTATCAGGAGTTTCAAAGTCCACATAATCCCCCAGCCCCATATCCTCAGGAGTCACCTCTTCAAATCCAGGATTTGAATCTCCATAAATATTCTTCAATTGTTCATGAAACTTCTGCTTATAATTGAAAGAAGCCTTGATGGCATCTCTAGACAACTTTTCTATATCTTTCCAACCAAGAAATTTAGTTGCCTCTCCTTCACCATCCTCTTCTTCGCCTTTCCCTTCTCCATCTTCACCATCCTCTTCTTCTGCATCCTCCTCCCGTGAATCCTCACGCGAATCCCCTCGCGGGTCAGCATCCCTGCCTATCGGCATTATTTGCCTCGGAACCTTGAACGGAGACCTGTTCATCAACCCTCCATCATCAAAATAAAGCCCCAATCCCAAAGTTCCCACAGCAATAAAAAATATTGCCACCAAAGCTACGTAGTTTCGTTTGTCCGACATAGTTTTTTTGTTAATTTTTATTTTTATACTATATACATAGTACCATGATTCAAGGCACTAGTCAACCAGGCGTAACCCGGTCATACCTGGAACCTCTCTCCGCCCACCACCCCCTCCCAACCTTGCAAAACCACCCCAAAATAAGTAAAGTATCCCTCGTATGACAAACCAGACGGACAAACTAAAAACCGAAGCCCTTGAGGCGATCAAAAAAACCACCAACCTGGTAGAATTAAAAGAACTCGAAGTCAAATATCTCGGCAGAAAAGGAGAACTGACTCTCCAGCTAAGAACCCTTAAAGATCTCCCCGAAAACAAGCGAAAAGAAGCAGGACAGGAGCTCAACAAATTAAAAACCTCCCTCGAAGAAGAATTCGCACAAAAAGGCAAAGCTCTCGAGAAAGCAGACATAGAAAGCAAACTCAAAGACGAATTTTTTGACATCACTCTTCCAGGGATAGGCGCCAGTCCAGGTTCAATCCACATACTTTCACAAACTCAGGAAGAAATAGAAAGAATTTTCAGCCAAATGGGATTCACCGTCATCGACGGACCTGAAATAGAAAGTGAATACTACAATTTCGAAGGACTCAATATTCCGGCAGATCACCCAGCCCGCGACATGCAGGACACCTTCTTTATAGAAGGCGCGCCAGAAGAAAAACACGGCCGGCTCGTTCTCCGAACACATACATCGCCAAACCAGGTAAGAGCAATGGAAAAATACGGCGCGCCGCTCCGAGCAATAGTCCCAGGACGCGTTTTCCGAAACGAAGCAACCGACGCCCGACACGAACACACATTCCATCAGGTCGAAGGAGTACTAATCGACAAAGACATATCAATAGCAACACTCAAAGGAATCATGACCGAATTCTTGTCACGTCTCTTCAAAAAAGACGTCGTCGTCCGATTCCGACCAGGCTATTTCCCGTTCGTCGAACCTGGCATGGAACTCGACTTCTCATGCCTGCTCTGCAACGGCGAAGGATGCCGCGTCTGCAAAAAAACAGGATGGGTTGAATTTATGGGAACCGGCATGATGCATGAACGCGTCCTCAAAGCCGGCGGCATAGATCCAAAAGAATACCAAGGATGGGCATTCGGCTTCGGCCTCGAACGCCTCATCATGATGAAATACGAAATCGACGATATCCGCCTCTTTCACAGCGGCGACCTAAGATTTATTAAACAATTCTCGTAGCAGAACAAATATGTACGTATCACTCGATTGGCTAAAACAATTCACAGAAATCCCAAAAGAAATAACTCCCGAAGAGTTAGGAACTACCCTTACACTCAAAACCGCTGAGGTAGAAAGCGTGAGCAAAGGTGGCCAAGGACTCGAAGGAGTAGTCATCGGTGAACTTCTCGAAATCAAAAAACACCCGGACGCAGACAAGCTAAGCCTAGCGAAAGTAGACATCGGCAAAAAAGATCCGATTCACCTCATCTTCGGCAAAATGGTCGAAATGAAAGTAGGCCTCCGTGTTCCTGTCGCAGTAGCTCCAACAACTCTACCCACAGGGATGGTCATAGAAAAAAGGGAGCTCCGCGGCCAACCATCGGAAGGGATGCTCTGCTTGGACCAAGAACTCGGATTCAAAGAGGAAGGAGTATCAATCCAATTCTTCCCAAAAACAATCAAGCCCGGAACTCCTCTCACAGAAGCGCTAAAGCTTGACGACACAGTCCTCGAATTCGACAACAAATCACTCACTCACCGCCCAGACCTCTGGGGAATATACGGAATCGCCCGCGAAATTTCAGCAATCTACAAAACCCCGTTCACCCCCCTCAACCCAAAACCAAAACTCCCAACAGCAGGTGAAAAAGTCCCAGTCGAAATCCACAATTTCGAACTCTGCCCAAGATACACCGGAGTAATAATCAAAAATGTAAAAGTTCAACCATCCCCAGAATGGATGCAGAAACGCCTCCAAGCGGTCGGCCACCAAACATACAATAACATCGTCGATGTAACTAACTACATATCATCCGAACTCGGCCAACCACTCCACGCATTCGACCGCAGCCTGATCAAAAAAGGCATCGTCGTCCGCACGGCAAACAAAGGCGAAAAGATCAAAGCAATCGATGAAAAAACATACAAATTAACAGAAGAAATGCTCATAATAGCCGACCATGAAACCCCTATAGCAATAGCCGGCATCATCGGCGGAGAAGGCTCGGGAATCAAAAACGATACAACCGACATAATCATCGAATCAGCAAACTTCAACGGAGCCAACGTCCGTCGAACATCAACCGCCCTGGGCCTCAGGACAGAAGCCGTCCAAAGATTCGAAAAACAACTCGATCCAAATCTCGCACTCACAGCAATGTTGAGAGCAATCGAACTCATCCTTGAAGTAAGCCCGGGAGCAAGTCTCGCCGGCCCAATCACAGACATACACAAATTCGACGAAAAACCACGAACAATCACCCTCTCGGTAAAAAGAACAGCCTCAAAAATCGGGGTAGAAATCAGCAAAAAAGAAATCAAAGATATCTTAACTCGCCTACAATTCAAACTCACCGAAGGAACCAATAAAGACACGTTTAAAGTAGAAGTCCCCTCTTTCCGTGCACAAAAAGACGTAAACACCGAAGACGACCTAATTGAAGAAGTCGCACGCATCTATGGATACGAAGAAATCCCGCCAATCCTGCCAAATCTCCCAACACGTCTTCCAATCGAAAACGAAGAACGCTTCACAAAACACGAAATCAGAAAATTCCTAAGCTACGGCCTAGGCTTCAACGAAATAATAACTCACTCTTTCTATTCAAAAGACGATTTCGAAAAATGCGGACTCCCAGAAGACGCTCACGTACTAGTCGAAAACTACCTTTCCGAAGATCAAACACACATGAGAACTTCACTCGTCCCAAATATTTTGGGAAAAATTCACCTCAACGCAAAATACCAAGATTCATTCAAATTATACGAAATTGGCAGAACATATCTCCAAACCGGAGAGTACTTCCCTCTCGAAGAAAAATGGATCACAGGAGCCATCGTCACAAACGCCCGCGCCTCAAACGATGACCTCTTTTCAGAAGCAAAAAACGCTGTCGACGAACTCATAAAACACCTGAAAATTCCTTTCTACAAGCTCGTCCACAAATGCGAAGCCCCATATGCACACCCCACAATATCGGCAACTCTTCTTTCTCCACAGGGCATAACCCTCGGAAGAATTTTTGCACTTCATCCACAAACAGCCAAAGAATTCGAACTGGAAAACTTAACAATAATGTTATTCGAAATAAATTATTCAGCCCTCACGAACACAAATAAAAGACTCGTGAAATTCAAACCCCTCCCCTGCTTCCCCCCAATAGTTATCGACGTTTCAGTGGTAATAGACGAAACTTTAGAAATAGCAACTCTCGAAAAAGAAATCAACAAAGCAGACAAAAAGCTGATCGTTTCAACAACTCTCTTCGACTTATACAAAGGCGACAACATCGAAAAAGGCAAAAAATCCGTGGCATTCAAAGTAACTCTCCAAGCAAAAGATCGCACACTCAACGACGAAGAGATGAAAGATGTTCAACAAAAAATCTTCAAAAATCTTCAAAAATTAGGCGGAACAATCCGCGGACTATAACAATTTCTCATGAAAAATTACACAGAAATTATTAGAGCACTGCACAAACACGTTCCCGGCCAAGAGGAACACCTGGGCAAACGAATAGCATTCTGGATAATCACCCTAGGCATCGGAGCAGGACTTTTGGGAATCATCTTCCTCACAGCATTGATCGGCATCATCTCCATCACTCTTCCCGACGTATCCGATCTTGAAAGCTTAACCGTCGCTCAATCAACAGAAATCTACGATCGCGAAGGAACTCTTTTATACACAGTTCACGGCGAAGAAAACCGCGAATTTGTCCCATTGGCAGACATCTCTCTGGACCTCCAAAACGCAACAATATCAATAGAAGACGACGAATTCTGGACGCATGGCGGAGTAGACATCCCTGGAATAATAAAAGCAGTTATCGCCGAAGTAGGAATAGGAAGCCCCCGCGGAGGATCAACAATTACTCAACAATACATAAAAAATGCTTTCCTTTCATCAAAACGAAGCTACATCAGAAAACTCAAAGAATGGATCCTCGCCATCAGACTCGAACGTGAATACGAAAAAGAGGATATCCTCGAACTCTACTTAAACCGCATCCCCTACGGGAACAACGCATACGGAATCCAAAAAGCGGCAGAAATCTATTTCGACAAACCCGCCAAAGACCTAACTCTGGGCGAATCCGCAATTCTCGCGGCACTCCCCCAGGCTCCTTCAAGATACAATCCATTCGGTAACAACAGATACTCTCATCTCCTCAAAGAATTTACAGAAGAAGAGCTTTTCCTCCGAAACATCGAAGGTGAAGCCGACCTCGAAATCGAAGAATACATACGCGGTTGTATCGGCCAAACAGTAGAACTTAGCAACGGAGAAAAAATATACCTCCTCGGCCGCAGTGACCTCGTTCTCTCTCGGATGGAAACCCTAGGATACATCACCCCCGAACAACGCCAGGAAGCAGTCAACGAAATCCAAAACATCGAATTCAACGACTACCGCGAAACAATCAAACATCCACACCTCGTACTACACATCAAACAAATCCTTGAAGACAAATATGGCAAAGATATCGTCGAAACCGGCGGACTCAAAGTCTACACAACAATCGATCCGGATCTCCAAGAATATGCAGAAGAAATCGCCCTCAAAAAAGGAGAAGCCAACGAAGTCAATTATGGCGCAAGCAACGTCGCCGTCCTAACTATCGAAGCCGACACCGGCGAAGTCCTAGCAATGGTCGGAAGCCGCGACTACTACAACGAAGAAATCGACGGAAACGTAAATATAGTTACCCGCCCCCGCCAACCGGGATCAGCATTCAAGCCAATCGTCTACGCTCAAGCATTCTACAACAGCTACAGCCCGGCAAGCGTAATCTATGACGTCCCCACAAAGTTCGGTCCGGACAAACCGGAAAACTACGACGGCGAATTCATGGGCCGACTATCTATCCGAAAAGCCCTCGGCCTATCTCGCAACCTCCCAGCAATAAAAGCTTACTTCCTTGCAGGCGGCCAAGACTACATCATCGACTTAGCGGAAAAAATGGGGATCACAACTCTCGACAAAGCACACAGCTACGGCTATCCACTCGCTCTTGGAGCCGGAGAAGTTCCTTTGGAAGAAATGGTCACAGCATTCTCAGTTTTCGCAAACAGCGGGAAAAAACCAACCCTCACATACATCAAAAAAATCGAAAACGTGAACGGCGACATCATTGAAGAAACTGAAGAAAAAGATCCAGTAGAAGTTCTCGAACCCCAAATAGCATACCTGATCAGCGACATCCTCTCTGACGAATCAATCAAAATCGGCGGCAACCTATCCATCGCCAACCATACCGTCGCGGCAAAAACCGGAACCTCAACAAAAGAGAATAAAAAAGAGGCCAAAGGCGCAGTGTATCCAGCAGACGGCTGGGTTATCGGCTACACCCCATCCATCACAACAGGTGTCTGGGTTGGGAACGCCGATGGCTCGCCAATGTTCCTCAACGGAAACGGTCATGATACAGCCGGCTCAATTTTCAAATCAGTAATGACAAAAGCCCTTGAAGACCTCCCCAACGAATCATTCGACGAACCAAAAGGAATTCAACACATAACAGTCTCAACCGCATCCGGGAAACTCCCCTCAGAAACAACTCCAGAATCCTTCCTCAAAGAAGAAGTGTTCGCAAACTTCTCCGTTCCAACAGAAACAGATGATAGCTTTTTCGAAGTCCAAGTTGACTCAATTTCAGGAAAACTCGCAACAGAATACACTCCAAAAGAAGCAGTCGAAAAAATTCTCTACATAAATCACCAGCCAATAGCCCCATACGAAAACTGGGCTATCGCAATTCGAGACTGGTACCAAGAATTCAATCCAGAAATCATCCCAGAAGAATACGCAGGATCCGACTTGAAAATCGATTTTGGCTACCCTCCAACAGAATACGACGACATCCACACAGAAAACTTAGCAGACAACGCCCCCGAAATCACAATAACCTTGCCGACTCCAAACTCAAAACTGCCAAAAGGTAATTTCCAAGTCGAAGTTGATTACGAAGCCGACAACGGCGTCAAATATATCCAATTCTATATCGATGATGACTTGAAATTCACCTCTCGCTCAAAACCATACGTCGGCTATCTCAAAATATCGCGGTTCATGTCAGCAGGTTCAAAACACTTGATTTCTGCAAAAATAGTCGACGATTTCGGATACAGCGCAGAGTCAGTAATAGAGATAAAGATAGAGAAATAGGCCGTAGAGCACGAAAAGATACGTAACTTTTTGCCAACCTGTTGGCCCTAACCTACAAAAAAAGATACGTACCTTTCCAGCCCAACTCCACCCCTACCCCGCCCTTGCTCGAGAAGGTTTTTTGTGTTATAATTTATCGAAGCAATTGAATATGAAATACTCAAAAGAAAAACTAGAAAAACTCAAAAACCGTTGGACAACTCCCAAGGGCAAACGTCTTGTTAAAAAAATTAAAGAAACAAGATGTTACCTAAGCCCCATCTTATTCCGTAAAGTTGTACAAAACTTCCCGCATATCAATGATGGAGAAGTAACAGACGGAATAGATCTCCGAGGAATAAATCTCGCGGGCTTCGATTTCCGAGTACCGGTTCTCGAGGACGAATCAGGATTCGAAGAAGAACTCGCAATCCTTTCATACATTCATTTCGAAGGAGCAACTCTTAAGCACGCAACATTCCAAGACGGGAAAATCCACGACTGTTTCTTTGAAGACACAGACATCACTCATTCAAATTTCAAAAACGCATCTCTAAACAACTGTTCAATCGAAAACGCAGATGCAACAGGCGCCCTCCTAAGCGGCGCAAGTCTTGTGAATTGTAATTTCTCAAACACAAAAATCCGAGACATTAATTTCTCGACAGTTCTTACCGACCAAACAACAACTTTTAGCAAAAAGCTTCAAGACGAAACCGACAAAAACTTTCACATCGCAAGCGTCGAATACAAACAGATTAAAGAAATGTATAAAAATTCAAGTCTGCATTCACAAGCCGATTACTACCACTACCGAGAGATGGTAGCCCGCCGAAAAAACATCAAATGGTACAACCCAATGCGAGTCTTGAATTTCATTTTCGCAGACCTGACGTGTAAATACGGGACATCAATCACCCGAATCGTCCTCTGGATCGCCGGCGTTGTCACTGCTTTCGCAGGAATCTTCTGGGCGCACCAAAACGTCCTATATCACAACACTCCAACAATGTTGTCCTTCCTCGACAGCATGTATTTCAGCCTAATAACCTTCGCCACCGTAGGGTACGGAGATATCCACCCAGTCGGTACCTACCGGATGCTGGCCGGAATAGAAGGATTACTCGGGGTCATCCTGACTTCCCTCTTCACCGTTATCGTCGCTAGAAGAATTATCCGCGATTAGGTATACTTCGGGTCATGAATCCTAAAATCAAACCCCTTTTAAGAGAACTCGCCAAAACACGCCACCTCTTTTGGAACATCACTCCAGAAACAGGCCTTTTCTTAAACCAACTCATTCGCACAATCAACGCCAAGAAAGTTCTCGAAATAGGCACCTCAAACGGCTACTCCGCAATCTGGATGGCCGAAGCCCTACAGGACACCGGCGGCCACCTATACACAATCGAATCACACAAAAAACACCGCCACAAAGAAGCCCAAAAAAACTTCGCAAAAGCAGGCAAAGCCATCTCAAACCGTATCACTCTCATCCTCGGCCACGCCCCCGAAGTCATCCCATCCTCTCCGAGCACCTTCGACCTCATATTCCTCGACGCCACAAAATACGAACACGAAGACTACCTCAAGGCAATCCTACCCCGCACCCACAAAGGCTCAATCATAATCACCGACAACGCCCTATCCCACAAAAAAGACCTCAAGCCCTATCGCAAAGCCGCCAACAAACACCCCAAACTCCAAACAAGTCTACTCAACATTGGAACAGGTCTCCTAATCAGCATTAAAACCTAAGATCCGGGAAACTTATATACCTTCGCATCTCCCGTAAGAGGACCTTCTCCCAATTCCTCCACCTCACCTCCATTGACTCTCTCAAAAATCTTTTTCAACACAACGAAGTTACGAAGAAGTTTGGACAATTCACCTCGTCTTTCCTCACGCGACAAATTACCCTGTTGGTGTACGTTACAAATTTCCTGCACAATACAGCTAGCAGGCACTACAAAATCATCACTGTCCACCATGGGTTCAGCCAAAAATCCTCTCTTCCTAAGCCAATGCTCAAGCTTTGTTTCTAAAATCCCATCCATCCCTCTCGATTTCGCCGACATAAATAAATCCAGATCCGACACAAATTTATCACCTGCATTTCGGCTCTCCAGAGACACGCTTTCCAAAGACACATGAAGCACCAAGTTATGCAAAATAAAATCCAAATTATTTTTTAATACCCTTAAAGAGTCAGTCACATTATAAGCAATATCATTTACATCTCGTTCCTCGTAAGCATCAAAGTTTATATTCGCCTCCAGTAAAGCCCGTACTCTCACCTCCTCAAGTACCTGCTCAACCAATCCATTCTTTTTCAATTCAAAGTCTTTATCAAAAAACACAGACTGCTTAAGTTCATCCTCACCCGGTTCAAAACCATCCTCATCCTCATCCTTATCCATTTCCTGCATAAGAATCTCGTCAAAAACATCTGACCTTCCATCTGCCATCGTAAAATGAATATCACCTATGGCTTCTTCCATCAAAGCCCTTATTTTCCTCCCGTATCCATACCTTATCAATTCATAATCAATCCCCTCCGCAACAACCCTCAACCTCTTCTCATCCCCATCATAAAGCGGTGTCGAACTTGAATCAGGCTCCAATTGTTCCCTTGCAGCCCAAATTACATATTTCATAACATTAACCACAGTATTCTCCATTCTACCCTCAGGAGTATCAAGCACTCTCTCTACAAGACTGGCAACCTTCCCAACTGCAAGAGAAGGGTTGTCTTTTTCAGGACCAGAGTCCACCACTAAAATGTCAGGGATTTTTTTACTCATAAACAAATTTACAAATAGGTCTGTTTATACGCAAATTCCCGCAGATTGTCAACCCTCCCTTCCCTCTCCTAAACCTCCAACTCTTCCAGTCCCTTCCGCCCACTCCTCACAGGTTTTTCATCTGTATGTCCGAAAAGAGACACGGCAACCGGCCTCAAACCCAGTCCATCTTTTCCCTTGGCACTAAGACCACAAGCCTCCAAAACAGCACTTTCATCAAACGAACCAACCCATAAACTCTCAACCCCCTCATTCGCCGCCCCCAATTGTGCATACGCACATGCCAGCGTCGCATCCTGTACCGAATACAAATCACGCCCCCGATCAGCAAACCTCTCGGCAGGCTCTTCCGGTACCGCAAAAAATACGATCACGGCCCCGGCTCCAGAAAACCTGTCTTCCTGTCCCGCAATCTTCGCCAATGCATCAATCAATTCACCGTCCTTCGAAACCCGAACCCGATACGATTGATAATGAGCGGCCGTCGGCGCCAACTGCATCACCTCCAAAATCGCATCCAGTTTTTCCTGAGATACTTCCTTCCCGTTATACGACCTGCACGAAACCCGATTCGCAATTACATCTAAAAATTCCATTATAAATTGGTTAAAAAATCCTTCAATTTCGCAATAGCTCTCCCTCTATGACTAATCTTGTTCTTCTCTTCCCTCCCCAGAGCCGCATAAACTTTATCGAACCCATCCGCCAAAAAAACTGAACTCAAAGGGAGCCCTGGTAAAATCTCAGCCCCCGGCTCTTGAGTAATTTTCCCCAAAGTCTCTCCATCAAAAAACTTCTCAACATCCTCTCCGCCAGAACCGCCGCCAACCAAGCAAGAATGACAAACAAACCTAGCCCCTCTCTCCTCATCCATCACAGCCCGTTCAGCCATTACTTTCATAAAATGCTCCAACCATTCTTCATCAGTAGCATCATGCCCAGCTCCCCAACGACGAGTCTCCAGTCCCAACTCATCAGCCAAAGCATCAACATAAATCCCCGAATCCTCGCCCAAAACAAAATCAAAATCCTCACCCAATTTCTCACAGTAATACTGCGCTTTCTTCTGTGCATTTTCTCGGTGAGTTTCTCCATCCTCAACAAAATCCTCATCCTCAACAGAATGATCCCCCAAAAACTCAAAAGAAACCCCTGGAATATCATCCAAAACACCAACGATCTCCCCAAACTTCCCTCTGTTCTTTGTAGCAATCAAGATTTTCATGCCCTGATTATAACTCCTAATCCACCTCCGCACTACCACTTCCTCTGTCATCTTCGATTAGAGTATTGATCCCTACACCAAGCCCATCAAGAGCCTCAAGTATCTGCTCACCAGAAAGCCTAGTTAACCTGCACACATCATCAAGGAGTTTCCCCGAACCAGGAGAATCAATTCTTCCTTCCCTAGCGGCCTCATCCAAAAGTCTCCCAACTTCAGTAACCAGCAAATTAACAACCTCTTTGGAATCAATCTCCATGCCTCCACCTTGACCAGGATAAATAATGTCTTGAGGACCTAAATCAGCCACTTCTTTTCCGGCAGCCTCAACCCAGGGCCCTTTTTCCTGCCTAGCAGCTCTACTAGCCTCTATGTTTGCCACGATCACTGGTGGCAACGGTGGCAACGTTTTTTTCTCAGCCATAATATTAAAGTTAAGTTTAATGTTTCTTAACACTTTTCACCCTATACCCCTGCTCTCCCCGATCTTCAAAAACATAACTAAGCTCCAATTTCTCCATTTCAAAAACCATTTCCAGCTTACTCTCATCACGATCCGCCTCAACAACGCTCACCTCCCCCCCAGCCTCAAGATTTGAATCAACGATCTTTACAATCAAATTCTCCTCTATATAAACTTTCTCTTCATAATCAGCAACACTTGTAGGATCTTCAACCACCGCGGCCTCGAACCCTCTTCCATAATCCACCGGATACCCAAGCCCTGTCACCCCACCATCTTCTCCTCCCCTAAAGAAAACAACCCAAACGACCACTCCAATTATAGAAACAAAAAGCACAGCAGGGACAACAGACATCACGGCTTTCCACTTATCCCACACATCAAGAATTTTCTCAGCAAAATCAAATTGCCTCAAATCCTCATCCAAAGCCCGCTCATCAGCATGATAAACCGGCACATCCTCAATCCCTGCAAAATCTTCAAGGCTAGATTCCTCCTCAACAGGAACTTTTCTCTCAAAAGGCTCAGCCCCTGCGCTTGGCGCAGGCTCAGCCCCAGGACTCCGTTCACGAACGTACTCCTCTGTAACCTGGTCAACTTCCTCTTTAGACATCCCCTTCGCGGCATAAACGAATGCCTTTGCAGGATCTTTCGACCCAGTTTGAAAAGACCCCGAATACATCCTCTCCAATTTATTAGTAATTTCAGTTCTCAATTTTAACTTAAAAGTCTCAGGAAACGGAATTTTTTCAATTCCTTTCAATCTCGCCAAAAAACTATGAAGCTCTCCGTAATAAACATCTCCTCCCTCCGAAACTTCACCAAACAAAACCTCATATCCTCTCCTTAAAACCTGATAAATCTTCGCTCCCACAGTTCCTTCAGCCAATCCAAGCACATACAGAACTTCTCCATCGGTTAATTCTTCAAAAAACTTCAACTTCACAATCTCTCTCTCCTCCAACGTCAACGTCGAGAAAAAAGTATCAGCCTGTTGCTTCAATTTAAATTCATCATCATAAACTCCATCCATAATAGACGCCCCCTCAAAAACCGGAGACTCAATCGCCACTCCAGCACCAACAATACTTCCCTTCACATACTCAGCCACTCTTCCCCGAGCAACACTATAGAGCCAAGTCGAAAAATTCACATCATTAGGACAAGTCGCCATCTGCCCAATGGCATCCATATAAACAAGCTCAACCACCTGTTCCCGCACAATCTCATCCGAAACTCTCCTCGCAACATATCGATACAAATCCGCAAAACTGTCATCAAACAACAAAAGGAACTGCCTTGGGTCAGTTTTCATTTGCTCCTTATAATTTAACTCCGCTTGTAAGTCCATTTCTCGGTGTTAATTTTTTGTTGATTCTTGAGAAAGGTTATGATTTTTACAAAATTTCCCAAATTAGTCAACCCCCTGCAAAATAAATTTGAAAACTTGTTGATTTTGGTATAATCTCGAGACACTATGACCTACCCAATTCCTTTCGACGAAGGAGATTTAAAATCAAAGGCAACCCAGATGCGTCGCGACATTGTTGAAGAAACTCATTCGGCAGGATCAGGTCATCCCGGAGGATCTTTGTCGGCAACTGATCTTCTCACAGTTTTATACAACTGCATCCTTCGCCACAATCCAGAGAATCCCAAATGGAAGGACCGCGACCGATTCATCCTATCAAAAGCGCACATCGGCCCAGCATACTATTCAATTCTCGCCAGAACCGGTTACTTCGATCCCGATGAACTACCAAACTTCCGCAAATTCGGCCACTTCCTACAAGGACACCCAAAATCAGATATCAACCATGGGATAGAAGTCGGAGGCGGCTCGCTCGGCCAAAATCTCTCAGTCGCAGTAGGCCTGTCTCTCGGCTTATCTCTCCGCGGTTCAAAAAGTCGCATCTTCGACATGTCTAGCGAAGGCGAACTCCAAGAAGGCTCAATGTGGGAAGCCATCATGGCCGCCGCACACTACAAGCTCAATAATTTATGTATTATCGTCGACTACAACCGTCTACAAATAGACGGCCCAACCGAAAAAGTAATGGAGGTGGACCCTCTCGACAAAAAATTCGCCTCATTCGGATGGAACGTAATCAACATCAAAGACGGCCACGACCTCAAAGCCATATATGAATCATTCAAAAAATTCAACTTATTGTCGGCTGGCCACAAAGTCCCAACCCATGACGATCTCGACACAACAAAACCAACAGCAATCATAGCTCATACAACAAAAGGCAAAGGAATCTCATACATGGAAAACCAAGCCGGCTGGCACGGCAAAGCCCCCGACGCCGAACATTACGAAATCGCCATGAAAGAACTTAACAACAAACAATGACGGACTGGGAAATGAAATTAACAAGACAAGGCTGGGCAGACGCCCTCATAGAACTCGGCAGTAAAAACCGTGACGTCGTCGTGCTCGACGCAGACTTGTCAAAATCAACTCTGACCTGCCAATTCCACGAAAAATATCCCGATCGTTTTTTCAACGCAGGAATAGCTGAACAAAACATGGTAAACATGGCCGCAGGCCTATCTCTCGCCGGATTCATTCCATTTGCAACAACATACGGCGTCTTCATCTCCGGCCGCGCCTGGGAACAAATCCGCACAACAATTTGTATTAACAAGCTCAACGTCAAACTCGGCGGCGCCCACGGCGGCCTTTCTGTCGGACCGGATGGCGCAACCCACCAAGCACTCGAGGAAATTTCGATAATGCGCTGTCTCCCTGAAATGACAATTCTTGTCCCTTCCGACTACCACGAAACATACAAAGCCACTCTCGCGGCGGCAAAAATCAACGGCCCCGTCTACGTAAGATTCGGCCGCGAAAAAGTGCCCGTCGTCACAAAGACAGACGACCCCTTCGAAATCGGCAAAGCACGCATAATGCGTGAAGGCCAAGACGTCACAATAGTAGCCTGTGGCTCAATGGTCGCAGAAGCTCTCATGGCCGCAAACGCCCTAGCCGAAAAAGGCATAAGAGCCGAAGTCGTAAATCTTCACACAATCAAACCTCTCGACAAAACAACTATCCTCGAAAGCGTCCGAAAAACCAGCGCAATAGTCACCGCAGAAGAACACCAAGTCATGGGAGGCATGGGCTCTGCAGTCCTCGAAGTTCTCGCCCAAAACCATCCCGTCCCCGCAGAAATGATCGGCATCCAGGACACCTTCGGAGAATCAGGCACACCCGATGAACTTCTCACAAAATACGGCTGTAAAGCCGAGAACATAGTCCAAAAAGTCGAAAAGCTCCTCACGAGAAAACAATGAAAAAAATAATGGTAGCAGCCATAACCCTCGACGGCAAAATTGCTAAACACCATCTGCACAACGTCGATTGGACATCAAAAAAAGACAAAGCATTCTTTCGCAAAGAAGTAAAAAAAGCAGGAGTCGTAATCTTCGGCGCAAACACATATAAAGCAATGGGGAAAGCAATGCCAACCGTTCTCAACATCGTCATGACAAAATCTCCAAAAAAATATAAAAATCTCGAAACCCCAAACTCTTTGGAATTCACAAACGCCTCCCCTAAAAAAATCGTAGAAAATCTCACTCAGCGCAAATTCAAAACCGTAATCATAGGCGGCGGGGCAGGCATTTACACAATCTTTTTCAAAAACAAACTCATAGACGAAATCCACCTCACAGTCGTGCCAAAAATTTTCGGCAAAGGCGTAAGCCTGCTAAATCCCCTGAAAATCTCAGACTTAAATTTAAAACTAACTTCCACTTCCGCTCTTGGAAAAGGAGAAGTACTATTAAAATACAAAGTATAAAATTAAATTCTTCACTATGAAATTCTCAAAACGTCTGCCAAACATCGGTACCGAAGATGCGTTCTCAATCCTCGCAGTAGCGAAAAAGTTCGAACGTGCCGAGCTAACCCCACAAGGAAAAAACTTGGTATATCTCCAAATCGGCGAACCGGCCTTCAACACTCCCAAGAACATCAAAAAAGCCGGTATCAAAGCCATCAAAAACGACCACACCCACTACTCTCCTCCATCAGGCCTCAAAGAAACACGCGAAGCCGTTGCAAAATATGAATCAGAGTGTACAGGCACAGAATACAGCTGGGAGGACGTAACTATACACTCCGGCGCAAAGCCAGGGATCTTCTACACGATCAACGCAGTCGTCGACGAAGGCGACGAAGTCTTGATCTTCGATCCCGCATGGCCAATCTACGCTTCTGGCACTAGCTATCTTGGCGGAAAACCAGTGTTTGTTGAGCTCAAAGAAGAACTCGGATTCCAGCCAGACACTGAAGAAACACGCAACGCAATCACAGACCGAACTGTAATGATGGTCGTCAACACCCCGGCAAACCCAACAGGTGGAATTTTCTCTGAAGAAACTCTTCGTAAACTCGCAGAAATAGCAGTCGAGCATAATCTCTGGGTAATCTCAGACGAAATCTACAACAAAATCATATACGAAGACAAACACCGATCGATTTCTACATTCCCAGGTATGGCCGAACGCACAATTGTTTGCAATGGAGCATCAAAAACCTTCGCAATGACCGGCTGGCGCATGGGATGGTCTCTCACAAAAAACGAAGAAATGCGCAAAGCGATCTGGCAACTCCAAATCAACGACACGTCATGCCCCCCAACAATGAATCAAATGGCCATAACCGAAGCAACAATCGGTCAAAAAACTCCCGCCGCAGTTGAAGCAATGCGCCAAAAATACCTAACCCGCAGAGACCTCCTCGTCTCTCTCGTCAACGAAATCCCAGGCCTCAGCGCAAAGCCACCTAAAGGAGCCTTCTATCTTTTCGCAAACGCCAAGCCACTGTGCGAAAAACTCGGCCTCAACTCGAAACAACTCCAAGACAAAATCATGCGTGAAGCCCACGTCCTCCTGCTCTTCGGATCAGGCTTCGGCCCCCATGGCGAAGGCTATCTCCGATTCTCATACGTCAGCTCCGAAGAAGACCTCCGTGAAGGATGCAGAAGAATCAAGGAATGGGCAGAAAAGTTGTAAACCTCTTGATTTCCCGAAATTTTTGGCTATCCTTGCCACACAAGCATTAATCCCCCAACCATGTACGGAATCACAGATCTAAAAGTAGGAACAGCGATCAATCTTGATGGCCAATCATTCATCATTACGTCATCTCATCACTCGAAACAAGCACGCGGCAGTGGCGTAATGAAAACAAGTCTCAAAAATTTAGTGACAGGAGCAACAATCCAAAAAACTTTCCAGGGAAGTGACAAAATCGAGCCAGCAAACACCGGCTTCTCACGCGCTCAATATTTATACAACGATGGTGATAGCTATTTCTTCATGGACAGCACAACATACGAACAATTCCAGCTTCCAAAAGACAACCTCGGCGACCAAACACCCTACTTGATAGAAGGCACAGACGTCGACATCCAAAACATTGACGACAACCCTATAAACGTCCGTCTCAAACCCAAAATGGATCTCGAAGTAAAGCACACCGACCCCGGCGTCAGAGGCGACACCGCTTCAGGCGGAAGCAAGCCTGCAACATTAGAAACAGGCCTAGTAGTCCAAGTCCCTCTCTTCGTCAACATCGGAGACAAACTCCGCATTAACACAGAGACCGGCGAATACTGCGAGAGAGTCTAGGCTCTGCCTCGCCCCCTCGGCCTCCCTTGCCCTCGACCAGCTCCTTGGCCAGCTCCTTGTCCATTTCCTCTGCCAGCCCCCTTTGGAGCATTTTTACAATCCCCCATCCCCCGACCTGTCATAGGCCCCTCTCCTTTGGGCCCAGTTCCATCCATCTTTGGCATAGTATTATGGTTAATATTTATATATTTTCCATTACTCACCGCATCGGCCAACTTCTTCCTCGCCCCATTCACAATCCTACAAATAGTCGGTTTCGAAACCTTCATGCTTTTCGCCGCCTCGTCCATCTTCGTACCCTCCAAATCAACCAACCGCAAAGCCTCAACCTCATCCAGCTCAAGCTCAACCGCCTCTTTCTTAAGCATCGTCCTCCCTCTCGGACGAAAACTCAAAGACCGACAATTTCCCCTAATCCTTCTACACCTTCTCGGCCTTGGCATGCTCAGTCAGTTATGAAACATATTTCACAACCACCCTACCGTGTCACAAAAACCGTTGTCAACATAAACAGGCCTCCACAACTCTACGCAGATTGCCCAGCAGGGCTATTCATGGTATAATAAATCAATGATGAACTTCCCAAAAAATTCGCTAATCAAGCCTTTTCGTCTCGTTTTCCTAGAGGCAAAAGCAGAAACCGGCTCGAAAGAACCGCCGTCCAACAAATCCCAACGAAAGCCCCTCGAAGAAACAGTCAAAAACATCAAGCGAAAACGAGATGCCTCTGGGGAAACAGGAAAAAATCTAAAGCCAAAAACGACCCGAACTCCCCGTGGCTCACTAGAAAAAAGATTAAGAAAAGCCTCGCGTCGTACTCTTTCAGAATTCAGCCCAAAATACAGCAAGAAGCTCGAAAAAGCTTTCGCACCAGAACTCAAAATCCTCTCCGAAGAAATGAAGGCCTGGGACTCGGCACTTCTAGTCGACGGTGCAAACCAAACCATTTACGCAGTCAAGAAAACGCCGGGTGGATTCACTTTCAAAAAGTCATACCTAACATCAACAGCAAAAAAAGGCCTCGGCGGCAAAGGCCGAGACAAAAGAACCCCACTAGGATTATTCAGCGTTGAAAAAATAATAAAAGGAGCGTTTGGAGAAATAATAAAAGAGGGCCATACCCAGGGGAAAAGAATAAAAGACGTACGACGCGGAAGAGGAGACCCCTTAGCCTTTATGACTACTTCGGCCCTTCGTTTAAAAGGAGAAGAAGAAGGAGTGAATGACCGCGCATCAGGATATCACGTCCATGGCACCAACTTCGAAGACCGCCTCGGCAAACCGGCCTCAGGCGGATGCTTAAGAACTTCCAATAAGGATATTTTGGAAATAACTAGGCTAGCGGAAAGCCAAATAGAAAAAGGCCCATTGTACGTATATATCACAGGCCGACAACCCTTCCCTGACAGCAAAAACACAGCTTCTAATTAAGTTTTGGTGGAGATGCCGGGAATCGAACCCGGGTCTGAAAGGAAATCTTTATAGCCTCTACAACCTTAGTTCACCTTAAGTTTTCGACCAAGTGATAAAAAGTGAACCCAAAGCCACTCGGCTTATTTCTATTAGTTTTCGTGATTGACGCCTAGAACAGCGACGACAAACCTTAACCTTCTAAATTACGCTCTGCCAACGTAGAAGGTGTCGGAAGACAGAACGGCTTTCCGCAAAAGGGAAAGACTATGCAACTGCGAATGCAGGAGTAGGTGAGACAGGAGTTTTCACTACTGAAGCAGCTTCTCTGAACATTGCGACTGCAACATTTTCAAGTTTAGCACTTGATTTGCGCTGGACTTATTAAGGACGGACAACGCAACGCCCTGATTGCCACCATAAAAATCTGGCCTCTCATCGAATACCAGTACATCCCCACATTTCAAAGATCTTGAGTGAGCGCCTGGACTCCATGGCCCCGTACTGAAGCAAGGAATTCTGGCTCACTCCCTGGGGCAACCCCAGAGCCAGCCCAGAATACCTCAATTCCTCAAAAAGTCAAGCACGCCACTGGTGCCACCAGCACTCCCGCCAGACAGCCCATCCATCCCCAAGTTAGACATTTTGTGTTTAGCCGGATTCCTCAATATGTAATTAACAACATTATAAAAATGTTTCTCGTCCTGAATCTCTTCAGCCCAAAACCGCCCTCCAAACAACGCTCCGCTAGCTTTATATTTCTTGTTGAAATAACGCGCATATACCCTTTGAACAGAAGAAAAAAATCTCACCACTCCTCCATCCAAAACCTGCCTCACTAAAACGTGATAATGATTAAACGCCAACCCGTGAGCAACCATCTCAACTCCTTTGCCTTTGTATCTCTCCGCCAATTCAAGAAGTTTTTGATAATCCCTCTCGTCTCTAAAGATTTTTATTTTCCTAGCCCCCCTGTTAACAACATGGTACCTCTCTCCCGTCCTAAATTTTAATTGCCTAGTGGGCATACCCCTAGAATACACCTCGAATCTCAATTTTTCCTCAATTTTTCCTCAATTTTATCCCGGAAAGGGATTCCCCCAACCTGAAGAAAAAAACTCATCCCGGATAAAAATCACCCCAACCCGAAAAAAAAGCTTATCCGGGATAAAAAACACAACCAACCACACACCACCCTACCTCCCCCCGTGCTTAGCCTTCACGCTCAGCTTCTCTACACACGCCTTCAGCTCCTCAAACCACTGCATGCCTAAATCAGTAATCCCAATACGTAACTTCGTCCCTCCAACATTCCAAGCAGAATTATATTCCAATAGAGACACTATGTGAGCCGGTGTGAGCCGTGGCCCCATAGTCAAAACAATTTCCTTGTCGGCACCTCCCCGAACACTTTCCGACCGGATATTAGTCACCCCTGCCTTTTTCGCCAAAACCTTCAACTCAATAATACGGAAAAGATTAGCAACCTCGCGCGGAAGTTTACCGAAATCAGCCAGCATCTCCTCACGAACTTCTTCCAAATAAGCAAGATCATCCGCGCCCGCCAACTTTTGATACGTGCCAATTTTGTCACGCGCATTAACTATATAGTCGTCCGGAATATAAGCAGGAATCGGTAATTCAATGGTGACCTCTGGCTCCTCTCCTCCTCCAGGCGCCGCAATACGACCAGCTTTCAAGTCAGCCACAGCTTTATTCAGCATCCGCATAAAATGCGGAACACCAACAACATTTATAACCCCGTGCTGATTCGCGCCCAGGATATCTCCGGCACCACGAATCTCCAGATCCTTCATAGCAATCTGGAATCCAGAACCTAAATCTGAGGCCTCAACGATAGCACGCAGACGTTTCTTGGCGTCCAAGTGCAACCTCTGCCCATGATACAAAAAGTACGCGTAAGCCTGCGTCTTAGACCGTCCTACACGTCCACGCAATTGATACAACTGAGCAAGCCCGAACTTCTCAGCATTATTCACAATTAAAGTATTTGCATTCGCAAGATCTATCCCATTCTCAATAATCGTCGAAGACACAAGGACGTCAAACCGGCCTTCTTTAAATGAAATTATTCGCTCCTCCAAATCACCACTACCTAATTTTCCATGGGCCACTCCAAACGAAGCCTCAGGAATTAATTCCCGCAGTTTATCAGCCATCGAGTTAATAGTTTGAACCCTATTATGCAGAAAATAAACCTGCCCTCCACGCTCGACCTCACGCAAAATGGCATCGCGCACAAGTCCCGGCGAAAACTTTCTAACCTCCGTTATCACAGGAAGCCGCCCAGGCGGCGGAGTCGTAATGGTCGTAATATCTCGCAGTTTATTTAAACAAATATTCAAAGTACGAGGGATAGGAGTAGCCGTTAGTGTCAAAATATCAACCTCAGCCCTCAGTTCTTTCAGTTTCTCTTTCTGTTTAACACCAAACCGTTGTTCTTCATCGACAACAACGAGTCCTAGATTTTTAAATTTAATATCAGGCTGTAAAAGCCGATGAGTCCCAATGACAACATCCGCCTCCCCTTTAGCAAGCCTGTCCAATGTCGCCTTCTGCTCCTTCACAGACTTAAAACGCGACAACATCTCAACCCTTATATGAAAAGGTTCCATTCTCTTTTTGAAAGATCGATAGTGCTGGTCTGTCAAAATAGTAATCGGAGAAATAAGCGCAACTTGTTTCTTATCTTGAACAGCTTTGAAAGCCGCCCTCATCGCAACTTCAGTCTTCCCGAACCCAACATCACCACAAACTAATCGATCCATCGGCTCGGAAGATTCCATGTCCCCCTTCACGTCATTAATAGCCTTGAGTTGCCCTGGGGTTTCCTCATAAGGAAACGTTTCTTCAAACTTGTCCTGTGACTCAATGTCTTTTTTATACGCAAACCCTTGTGCCGTCTTCCTTGCCGCGTACAACGCCAATAACTCTTTTGCAATCTTCTGAGTCTCCTTCCGAACTTTAGAAGTTATAGTCGACCACTCCGCAGATCCAAGTCGTGTCAATTTCGGCATCAACTCTTGTGACCCAATATATTTACTCACCTTGTCCGCCTGATCAATCGGCACAAACAATTTATCATTCTCGGCATATCCAAGCTTCAAATACTCACGAGTAATGTCATCCACTGTCTTCCTGTCCAACCCTTGAAAACGAGCAATCCCATGATCACTGTGAACAACATAGTCTCCAGACTTAAGTCCACTTAAGAAGTCCTCAAAAACTTTTCGCGACCCCACCGTAACCACCTTTTCTCTCAACAGAGAAATTTCTATATCAGTAACGAGTAAAATCTTGTTGTCAGGAGCCTGAAAAGCCTGTGGGAAAATATCTTCCTTGTCCACATCAACCAAATAAACAGACCCAACCGTATCTCCATTCTCCCCCTTCTTCAGTTCAGCCGACTCAAACCCACCGCTAGGCAATTCACCCTTATAAGGAACTTTCTGGTCATCCAGTAACGCCCCAACCTCATCAGAAGATTTTGTAAAAACCAAGACTTTCCATCCACCATGTATCTTGTCTCTCAAATCATTGGCAAAATCATACCCTGTCCTATACTTCAAAACCGAATAAAAATGTAAATGCCTATGATTAGATTCGTCCTCATTAAAAGACGTGAACGAAACCGTTCTGGTTTTCGTCCCGGCTTCCTTCATAAAAGAATTCCACGCATCGTAAAAATCATCCGTGATATCCAGTTCGTCATCAATAACAATAGAATCTTTATCAAAAGCATCAATCACGCCATCCATCTCCTCTTCATATTCAACCGGATAAATCATCACCCCCTTTCTCGAACCATTATCCTTCTTTTTCTCCGCATCATATCGACAAATACTTTCGACTTTTTCAAAATTAAATTCAACACGATAAACCTCGTCCGTATTAACAGGCCACAAAACAACACTGTCCCCTACCTTGTAATACTGTCCCTTCTTAAGATACTCATCGTCAGTATTGTCATGGCCAACATCAACCAATTTCTCAATGAAGGCAACAACGTCCATCTCCTCCCCAACTTTTAGCTTAAATCTCTTTTCAATAAGTTCACGACTAGAAGGAAACTTTTTAAAAACAGCACTGAAAGGAATAACAAAAAATGCATCACCTTCTATAATACGAGACATAAACTCTGTGAATCGGACAGACTTTTCTCTCTCAAACTCGCTGGTCGTAGAAAACTCACTACGATCTTCTTCCTCCAAAGCCTTGAAACCATGAACAGGTCTCGAGCCCCATATGCTTGCCGTCTTTCTTATCTTCTCCATCTCTGTAGCATTGTCCACAACCCACAAAATATCGCCAACCTTCGCGCCATTACTAGCCGCCAAACGCAAGACATTAGAAACAACCAGAGCTTTTGATGAGCTATTGCCCGCTCCGGAATAAGTGACCGACCTATTACCAAAAAATAGGTCCGACGAGTCGTTAAACTCGCTATCCGAGAAATAAGATACTATGTTTTGCATAAACTAAAACAGGTACATTATACCTTAAGAGGCATGATGATGTAAATGTAATCTTCTCTTTTAACAGGTTTTATAACGGCTGGTGAAAGTTTATCACTAATCTCAAGAATAACTTTTTCGTCAGTTATGTAAGTCAAAACATCCAACATGTACTGGCTGTTCAATGAAATCTTGTTGTTGTCACCATCCACCTTCACAGCAACCTCTGCCTTCTCTTCACCAATTTTTGTCTCTTCGGTAGAGACTAAAAGTTTCCCGTCATTCGTGGCCCCAAGGCGAACACTGTTATTATTCTCTTTCGCAAACAGGCTCACCCTCTTCAAAACAAGCGACAAATCTTCAACAGAAACCTCGATCTTGGTCTTCCCTTCTTTTGGAATAATCCTTTGGTAATCAGGGAATTTCCCCTCTATCAATCTAGAAACCAACTCAACACTACCAATTTTAAACAAAACCTGATTCTTTGAAACATCTATTTTCACCTCCTTGGCTTCCGACCTATTAGTAACTCTTCCAATCTCCGCAACAGTCTTTGCTGGAATAATACATGTGAATTTCCCATCAATCTTCTTATCAAGAGTCATCTTCCTCTCAGCCAACCTGTAACTATCTGTCGAAACCATCTTTAACTGGTTGCCATCAACTGAAAGATAAACACCTGATAAAACAGGTCTTGAAATGTTTGTTGAAGCAGCAAAAACAGTCTCAGAAACAGCCGCATCCAAGTCTGAAGTACCAATAGAAAATGAATGTTCAGCATCAACTTTTGGAATAAGCGGGAATTCATCCGCGCTTATACCTTTAATCTTTGTAGTAGAAGTAGAAGATTGAATCAATAAAGTCATCCCATCCCCAATAGATAATTCGACTTTTTCATCAGACAAAAATGACACATAACTTGTAATAAGCTTTGCTGGAATAGTTATTGAACCTTCTGCGCGAACATCTGCATCAACAAAATAACTAATAGCAATCTCCAGGTTTGTCGCGGAAAAATGAAGCTTTTTCCCTTCTGCTTTAATTAATATATTATTCAAAACAGGTAAAGTGTTACTGGAACTTATTGCTTTATTAACAATGTTAAGAGCTGTTTCAAGATCCTTTTGAGAACAAAAAAGTTTCATAGTATTTCGAATTTAAAAATTATTAACTATGACAATTATAATAAAAATTTTAAATAAGACAAACTATTATTAATTCATAACTTATTAGTCCCTCATTTCTATATAAATATATTATATATAATAAAGTAGTTGTTTTAGTAAAAAGAGTTTATAAACAAAAACGGAGAAACAATAGGAACCACCATAACCCCTATGTTTACAAATTGTACAAAACTCTTTAACACCTTGATTAAATAAGCTAGTATTAGTATCCTTCCTAAGCAAAACCAAACAAAAGTTAAGTAAAATTTATGAACATAGTTATAAACATTATAGTAGCAATAATCGCGGCGGGAGCCGGCGGTGCAGTGGGATATATAAAGCTTCAAAAAAGAGCCAAGGATAACCTGGAAAAAAAGAAAGAGAAAGCCATAGAGCTTATGGAGAACGCAGAAAAAGAAGCAAAAGAAATAAAAGAAGCCGCAGAAAAGAAAACAGAAGAATTAAAAGAACGAGCAGAAAAAAACATCGAAATGAACGAGAAGCTCATCCGCCAAATGCAAAGCTCAACAGATAATAAAGAAAGCACAATCACAAAACGTGAGGAAAAAACAAACCAACTAAAACTTCAAATAGCAGAAATAGAAGAAGAGATTTCTGCACGGGAAACCCAGTCTAAGAAAAAAGCAGGCGAATTCACCCAAAACCTAAGTATCAAAAGCGGGAAGACGGAAACAGAAATCAAAAAAGAAATCCTAAACAGGTATAAAAAAGAACTCGAACAAGAAAACGTACAAAAACTCGCGATGACGATAGAGCATACAAAAGAAAAAGCTCAAAGGATCGCCCAAAACATAATCATAAACGCAATCCAACGGCTCTGCTCTCCAACGTCTGTGGAGCCACGATCCATTCATGTCAAAGTCCACCGCGATATAGTTAAAGGAAAAATAGTGGGAAAAGACGCCCAAAACATACTATATTTTGAAGAGCTGGTAGACGTAGATATAGTGTTTAACGACCTTCCCAAAACAATATCAATATCTGCATTCAATCTCGTAGAAAGAAGAATTGCACAAAGAGCAATCGAAAGATTAGTAAAAGCCAAAGGGGAAATAACTAAAAAAACAGTTAAAGAAACTATCGACCAATCAAGAAAAGAAGTAGATAAAGAGCTATTTGATATAGGAAAGAAAATGGTAGACAAAGTCGGCCTCAAAGACCTGGACCCTGAGCTCATCCGAATAATCGGACGCCTTCACTTCCGGACAAGTTACAGCCAAAACATTATGAGGCATTCCATGGAAGTCGGATATCTCGCAACGATAATGGGATCAGAAATGGGCCTCAATCTAAGAGTATGCAAAATAGCAGGATTCCTTCACGACCTGGGAAAGGCTATCGATCAAAACCCGGACGTCCAAGGAACCCACGACTTCCTGACAAAAGAAATAATGGAAAAATACGGGTTCAGCGAAGAGGAAATCCACGCCGCTTGGACCCATCATGAATCAGAGACACCTAGTACGCCGGAGGCGTTAATAGTCCAGGCCGCCGACGCATTATCAGCAAGTCGCCCGGGAGCCAGAGCGGAATCTATAGAAAAATACATAGAAAGACTACGTGCATTAGAAAGCACAGCGGCATCTTTTGAAGGGGTGAAAAAATCATTTGCAATATCAGCAGGGAGAGAAGTTAGGGCAATTGTTGACCCAACTATAATCGACGACAAAGGAGCGCAAAAGCTCGCGGAAACAATAGCGCAAAAAGTAGAATCAGAGTTAACATACCCTGGTAAAATAAAGATAAACATAATTAGACGAACCAAAACAATAGACATAGCAAAATAGAAAAATGGCCAAAGAAAGAAAAATCAGCAAAAAAGTAAACGGCCTTTTAATGGGAGCAGTGATCGGAGGAGCGATTGGCTCGGTTATCGGGATAAGCCTAAAATCAGAAAACAAAACGCCACCTCAAAAAGAGCAAAAAAAGACAAAGAGACTGAAAATAACAAAAATCTTTAGAAGAAAGAAAAAACCAAAAATAGACGAGCTGGTCCTGCAAGATGACGAGCTCAAGAAAATACCTCATGAGTAAAAAATTCAAAACAATATTGAAAGGAATCATCCTAGGGCTTAGCTTGGGGGTGGTAATAGCAACGGCTATTATTGGAGTTAAATTTGAGCTACACGGCAAACTGCCACCTAATACCGTGATAGCGGATATAGAATTAGGTTACGCCTCCCCCGGAGATGCTGTTAAGGCTCTCAAGGAAAAGGAAAAAGATTTCCTTCAAACCCCTCTGGAGTTCGCAATCAAAATAAATGGGGAACTTCGCACGGCAGAAATTCTCCCACAAGACATCGACACAGAATATTCAATAATAGAAACAGTTTCAACGATAGACAGAATAGACCTGCGACAAAGCACCCTCCCCCAAGTTCTCCACAGGGCAGGAGTGGAAGGGTCGGCAGAAGTTTTGTACACATTTAGTGCTGACAAATTAAAAAAACTTCTAGACGAAAAAATCCGTCTATCCGAAATCGCACCAAAAAACTCAACATACTTTATCAACGAAAATTCAAAGTTAGACATAACAGAAGAAAAAGCCGGCAAACTCATTTCCTACGAAGAAGCGATCGGAAAAACCAAAACAGCACTCGCGTACATGCGTCCCCTCGAGGCCACTCTCCAAACGCGAGACGTCGAGCCGTCAATTAAAAAAGAAGAACTAGAATTACTCAAAGACGAAGTTGTCCAAAAGCTAAAACACAAAGTCCTTATTACACACGGAAACAACACGTGGTCATTCACTCCCATTCACCATTTAGACTGGGTTGAATTCACGGAAACGTCAGCAGTCACTCTCCCCTATCTGGGAGTGGAAATAGAATTGGACAAAAAATACATGCCGGAACAACTGGGTGACAGAGAAAAGAAAATCAAAATTGTAATTTCCGAAGAAAAACTGGATGAATATATTGACGCCGAGATGTCAGGGGAAATAGAAGTAGAGATAGATCCCGTTTCAATCTACAAGGACGAAAACAGCGACATAGTTATAGATGGAAAAGGAACAGACGGCGTAGCCATTCAGCGCGGAGCGCTCAGGAAATCATTAGAACTCGCAGTCGACCATCAAATTGGGCTAATTTCCGTCCACACCAAGACAATACTTTCCCCCGTAACAATAAGCGCAGAACTACAAGAAATGGGAATTAAAGAATTGTTGGGAGTAGGACATACCAGCTTCTATGGATCTCCATCAAACAGGATCCACAACATACAAACAGGAGTTGATCGTTTCAGCGGAATATTAATTCCCCCAGGCGAAGAGTTTTCATTCAACACAAACTTAGGCCGCGTCGACGCAACAACAGGCTACAAAAAAGAACTAGTCATCAAAAAAGAAGGAACAATACCCGAATACGGCGGCGGCCTCTGCCAGGTATCAACCACAGCTTATAGAGCCGCAATGTTCTCGGGCCTACCAATTACAAGCAGGGCCCCCCACTCCTACGCAGTTTCGTATTATTCTCAAATTCTTGGGTATGGACTGGATGCGACAATTTATCTTGGAGGCCAGGATTTGAAATTTCTGAACGACACAGATTCCTACATGCTCATCCACTCATATGTTAGTGGTAGTCACGCATATTTCAAATTCTATGGCACGTCTGACGGTCGCCAAACATCTTTTGACGGCCCGTATTTTTCAAGATACAAATACCCGTCACAAGAAGCCATCTACGTAACCTCACACGATCTTGCTCCTGGCGAAACCAAACAAGTGGAAAGACGAAACGTTGGTTTCGATGCTATTTGGTACAGGACGATAACGCGCTTGGACGGGATGGCGGAAACAGAAGAAGTCTTCTCTCGCTACAAAGCAACACAAAAAAAATACTGGGTCAATCCTGGCCCTTAAGACTCGTCTCCTTTCAGGGCCTCCTTCCGAAGAACCTCGATTTCTTTCAGCATTCTCGGAGCCATTTTGCTCATAGGGGCAATTTCTAAAATCTTTTTCAAAACATGCTCTGCCTCATCAAAATCCTCCAGCTGAATGTTCACGTCAGCGGCAAGCAGAAGTATGTCGACGTTTTCCTTATCCAGTCCGGCAGCTTTATTTAAAGCGATCAAGGCGAGTTGGGCCTTCCCTAAATCTTTGTAAATTTGGCCTAAGCTCACGTATCGCTGAGGACGCTTCGGGTCGACAGAAATAGCAGACTGATAAGCCTTCGCAGCCTCATCAAGCTCTCCGGCATTGTAAAGACTCAATCCTAAATGACTATAGTCCACGGGGTCATCAGTCTTTTCGGACAAATATTTGTACACCGCAGAAGCCTTTCCCCACATTTTCTGATCGAGATACAATTTTCCAAGCTCTTTCTGGGCATCCATATAATCATGGTCTATCGCCAAAACTTGAACCAAGGTTTTTACGGCCTCTTTAGGATCCTTTCTCTTAATTAGTGCAACAGCCCTTTTATAAAGTCTCTCCATCTCAGATTTGTCATCCCTGGAGACCTTCTTCTTTTCAGAGGGCTCCTCTTCCTCCGGAGCGACCTTTTTTTCCACAGGAGTGTCTGCAGGTTTTTTAATAAGAACTAAATAAAAGCGTCTGAGAAATACGACTGCCAGGCAGAGTAGACTCAAAAATATTACCAAATAAGTAAGCATAAAGACTAAGTTTTAGAATTTTTTGCGGCTTCTTCAGCCTCGGGTTTCTCTTCAGCCTCAGGTTTCGCTTCGGCTTCAGGCTTCACTTCAGCCTCAGGTTTCGCTTCAGCCTCGGGGTTCACTTCAGCCTCGGGCTTCACCGCTCTCGCGGGTTTCGGTGCCGACCTTTTCCCTCCAAAACCCCCTCTCGGGGCGGTCCCCACCGGCTTCTTCAAAATTTTAGCAATTTCCTCCGCTTCAACGGTTGCATAATCACGATTTCCAAGACTCAATTTAACCTTCTTATTCAAAATATCCAAAGCAACAACAGTCCCTTCATCTTGAGTCCCAAAAACGGGCTTCTTTAATTTTACGATACTTCCAACAAGGGGAAGGCTTTCCTTCAATTCGCTATAGGCGGAAACTTCATATTTCAAACAACACAAAAGCTTTCCGCATGCGCCAGACAATTTGGAACTGCCTTTTCCCTCAAGGGCTTGCACTCTAACCATGTCCATCGTGATACTTTCAAGTTTAGGCAAAACCCCTTTGCAGCAAAATCTGCGCCCGCATTTTCCAAACCCATCAACAATGCGCGCTTTGTCACGCGGCCCTATCTGCTTCAAATGAATTTGTTTTTGCAAAGCTTTTGCCAAATCCTTCACGAGGTCTCGGAAATCAACGCGATCATCCGCCGTAAACACAATATTCACTCTCAACCCATCGAAAGAATAGATCGCATAAAAAGGATACATTTCCAAAGCATGCTTTTTGACCAACTCGGTGCATGTGGCCACCGCGTCCTCTCCCCTAGTTTTGCTCGATTCAAATTTCTGCAAGTCATGGGCTGTAGCTTTTCGGACAATCTTGACCTTGTCGCGCAAAGATTCTTTATCGCTTGGAGACTCAGCAAAATAAATAATTTTCCCAATCTCTTCAGCCCCATCCTCATTATTAAACACAATCATTTCCCCCTCTTTAAATTTCTCAACATCTTTGCAAAGAGTTTCGAAATCCCCCAAATCATAAAAATCAAAAATTCCAACAACCATATTAAGTAAGCATTAAATTTTCTAAAACAAGACGAGTGTTAACATTCTGCCTCAAGAGAATACCAGCCTCTTGGACTTTTGCCACCATTTCTATAGCTTTTCCTTTGATTTCAGAAGAATTAGGTTCAAGAATTTTACTTCTCAAAACATGAGACATTACCCCAAGGAAATCTCGACGCATCTTTTCGTCATCAACAAGATCTTCAACATACGAAAATCGTTCCACAACATTGGTGGTGTCCAAAATATACAAAATATCTTTATAAAGCTTCATGAAGTAAGCAAGCATATCTGGCTGGTTGATCAGGTCGATAGCGCGCCCTGCGCGCCCCAAAGACAACTTCGCAATATTCTGCAAAACAAGAGCCTCAATATCCGGATGTAATTCTTTCATCTTTTCCTCCAACAACTGGGTAGAAAAAAGATGGAACTTCAAAACTCTAGTCCTCGACACAATCGTTGGCAAAAGGTCACGGATATGACTGGTCGTCATTATAAAAACAGTCCTTGGAGGGGGTTCTTCAAGTGTTTTCAAAAAAGCATTTGCGGCTTCAGGAGTCATCCGACCAATACTTTGCAAAATCACAATTTTATAAGCACTCGGGGTGCTCATATTACACCTCGAAATAATCTCGCGCATATCGCCTATCTTGATAGCCTCCCTATTATTCTCATATTCCATAGTGTCTACGTGTCCCCCTTTCCGGATCTGTGTACACACCGGACATTTCCCACAAAAATTATTTTCACACTGCAAAATCGACGCTAATTTCTTCGCAACAGTATATTTCCCCACATGCCCGGGCCCATGCAAAAGATAAGAGTGAGACAAATTCCCGCTCTCAATATCCCGCTCGAGCATTTCAAGCTGTTTCTCGTGCCCAATTATATTCCAATTATAGATCATATTTTTTGCCAATCTTTACTTTGTCTTACCAAGAGTTCACCGGCTCGCTCAGGAAACTTCATAACCTCCTTCACAAACCGCTCCAATCTTACATTGTTCTGAGATCCCTTAACAAGAACAATATCGTCCTCCTGGACCTTATCCTTAAAGTTGTCAATAAGTTCAGTCACATTCTTAAATCTAAAAACCTTTTTCATTCCTTTCTCTTCCGCTGTATCAGCAAAGACCTCCGCAGCCTTGCCCACCGTCACGAGAATGTCGCAACTGTCAGGAATGTGTTTGCCGACCTCTTTGTGTAGGCGTTCAGCATCCTCTCCCAGCTCATTCATAGTCCCGAGAATGGCGATTTTTCGGCCACTTCTTCGGGCCTTCAACTCGGACAAAGTTTTCAGAGCCTCAATGCAAGATTTTGGGGAAGAATTGTAAGAACTGTCAATGAGCATGGCCCCTTCTTTTGCCCCCTCAATCAAATTGAGCCTCCCCGGCGGGAGCTGGAATCTTTTCAGGGCCTCGACAGTTTCAGGCAACTCCATTCCCATCAAAAGCCCGCAAACAATTGCAGGCAAAACAACATTTGCGTGGTATTTCCCAAGAACAGGGATTTCAACCTCAACTCGACGCCCCTCTGTAGTTAAATTAAATGTAACCCCCTCAATGCTTTCCTCAACCCCGGTTGCCTTAAAATCAGAATCAGTCTCAAATCCGTAAGTCAAAGTTTTGCTCGCCGGACGGCCTTTTTTCAATTTTACAACTCGGTCATCATCCGCAGTCAAAATAGCAATCCCGTCTTCACGGAGAGCCTTGACCAACTTAGCTTTCTCTTCAAAAACCTCATCCAAATCCTTGAACTGCCCCTCCTCAAGATGGGCTGGAGAAACAGGCCCCATCACAGCAATATCAGGTTTGACAATCGACAAAAGCACGTCCATATCCCCCGGAGTATCGACCCCCATTTCGACCACCAAGACCTCGCTATACATTTTCCTGAACGATTTAAAGAACCCCTTTAAGACCAAATACGACCATTTCATCGCACTCTTAAAACCACTTCTCAAATGGAGAATGGTCAACGGCAATCCAAACTCAGTATTCATGCTGCCGTAATTCTTAATAACCCTAAATTTGGTGTTCAGAACCGCATAGATGGCTTCTTTGGTGCTGGTCTTCCCGACAGAGCCGGTGACACAGATCACTTTGCCCTTAAACTTTTTCAGCCGTCTTTTGGCGAACTTTTTCAGTAGAAAAAGAACGATTTTTTTGAAGAAATTCTTCATAAATTTTGGTCTCAAATTACCTTGAGAAAAGCGGCGAAATTCTATCACACCAGGAGCAACAGGACAAGTCTCGTTGCAATCCGCAAAAGAATATGTATAATCCCAACGAAAAAAATAATAACCACTTTTTCACATGGCTACACCTGCATGCCCAAGCAAATTCAAAATGTCTGCATTCTTAGGAATAGCCTCAGCGGCAGTGCTGGCGGCCACATTCTGGCTTAGCGGATGCACAGCAGAACAAACAGAAGAGCCTACCAAAGATCCAATAGAAGACTCCTCTCTCTCAGAAACCGAGCACTCATTTAACCAAACAGACATGCCAACTCAAGGTGATACAATAGCAATCCTTACAACATCAAAAGGAACAATAAAAATTCATCTCCTAGAAGAACACGCACCGGAAATGGTCAAAAACTTCACAACTCTGACTGAAAAAGGCAAATATAACGACGTCCTTTTCCACAGGGTAATAAAGGACTTCATGATTCAAACAGGAGATTTTATCAACGGCAACGGAACAGGTGGACATAGCTACAAAGGCCCGGGAACAGAACTTGAAGATGAACTCCACATAGACCTCAGCCACATTCGCGGCGCAGTCTCAATGGCCAATCACGGACCGAACACAAACGGAAGCCAGTTCTTCATCGTCCACAAGGAGTCAACATATCTTGACGGAGGATATTCGATTTTCGGCCAAGTCTTCGAAGGGATGGACGCAGTTGATGCAATTGCAGGGGCGAAAACAATGCCGGGAGATATGCCAGTTGAAGATATTATTATTGAAAAAATAGAGCTCAGCAAATATAGTGAGTAAAATGTATAAAGCCCATTTCAAAATAACAGGCAATGTCCAAGGAGTCTTTTATCGTGTCCACGCTCGACAAAAAGCTGAGGAACTCGGCCTCAAAGGCACTGTGGAAAACATGCCTGACGGCTCAGTCGAAGCAACCTTCCAATCCCCTGCAGAAGAAGCCCTCCTCAAATTTAAAGAATGGGCCCACAAAGGCTCTCCCAGCTCAACCCCGGAAAACGTCGAAATGACCTTGGTATAGAAATTGGCTAGAGCTCTTCAGGGGCTTCATCAGTTTCTTCACTATAAACTCGGAGGGCCTCTTCATTAGTGACAACCGCTCTTGAATTAACAGCGTAAGGGTCTTCACCTCCGTTCAAAGCCGCCCTGGAAGCATCGGCCAAAGCTGTTTTTAACGCGGCTTTTAGTTCATCTATACCAAGCCCGTTTTCCGTAGAAGGCAACACAGAAGGACAAGGGGATTCATTTCCCATAATATTTCAGGTTATTTTTAGCTTAAAGCTTCATCTAGAACAGCCTTGAAAGTATCAGGCTCATTAGCCGCAAGTTCAGCAAGCATCTTTCGATTAACACGAATGTCTTTTTTGAAACATCCATCAATCAAAACGCTATACTTAGAGCCATGCGCTCGACAAGCCGCATTAACCCTGGCGATCCAAAGTTGTCGGAAAGTTCTCTTTCGAAGTTTACGATCTTTGTATGCATTTTGTCCTGCTTTCGCAATAGCATTTTTAGCCGCGCGGAATAGTTTGCTTCGGCCTCCCCTATAACCTTTGGCAGCCTTGAGAACTTTGCGGTGCCTACGGTGGGCGTTAACGCCTCTTTTTACTCGAGTCATATTATAAAATTTAAGAGTTTGGTAACATTTTATTCACAGCTTTCAAGTTTGCAGGATTCACGGCCATTCCTTTATTGCCAGCTTTTTTCTGCTTCTTTGATTTGTTCGATAGCAAGTGATTTTTGCACGATTTACGCATCATCTTTGTTCCGCTCTTTCGAACCTTCACTCTTTTTTTCATCCCGCTGTGTGTCTTTTGCTTCATGTTTAATTGGTGTTAATATCATGTGCAAGGTGTGCCCCTGCCTTTTTGGTGAAATTTCAACTTCTGCGATGTCACTCATCCTCTTCGCAAACTTTTTCATCTTCTCTCTACCCATGTCGGCATATACAATCTCTCTTCCTTTGAACAAAAGCGTAACTTTGACCATATTTCTTGCCTCCAAAAACTTTCTCGCTTGCTTCTCCCTAACCTCTAAATCATGTTCTCCGGTCTTAAATCCAATCCTTATTCCCTTAACTTCTGTTTTCTTCTGGGATTTCTTCTGCTTCCGCTCAACTTTGTCCTGATGGTACAGATATTTTCCATAATCCATTATCTTGCATACCGGCGGACTTGCCTTAGGAGCCACTTCTGCCAGATCAAGGTCCAGGTCTTTAGCCATCTGCAGAGCTTTGGTGAAACCCATTATACCCTTTTGCTCATCGTCCTCATCAATTAACCTGACGGTTTGGGAACGAATTTGCTGATTGATTTTTAGCCTTTTAGCTATTTGATTTAAGTTAAATCTTAAATACGCTTAACTCCTTTAAAGCGCTGGCAAATACTAGGAAATAACCCTATAAAAGTCAAGGTGATTACTTCCCCAGCTGGTATTTGGGAGGATTTCCGTCACTACGTCTCTGTGGCACCCTGTTCTTTGCCTTCTCTCTCCATGGGCGCAAAGTCGCGACCCATTCGCTTTTTTCCGTATCACTAACCTTGATTACTCCAAGAACAGCCTTGATAGCCTTTCTCACGGCAACTGAAAATTCAAAATCAGGATTATCGGAATCGGCTATCATTTCGAACTCTTCATGACGAACTGCTCTTCCCCTAGGACCAAGATCCGCCAAAGATAAACTCAGGCTTTCCGGTCTCCCCCCAATAGATTCCCAAAAACTTTCTGGCAATTGTGCCGTAACATTTTCAGCATCAGTGACGAGATCCTCTAGGCATTCTCTCTTCAATCCATCAAATGGAAAAACATCACCAAGGTATTCATCTGCCTCCCCTTCAGCGACGAGCTCCTCGCCTTTAAAGATCTTTAAAACTTGGTTTTCTTCAGTCTCTCCCCCAGGATTAGGTTTGCCAACAGCCATAATTGCAAAAGTTAAAAATTAAACACAGGGGAAAATTCTACTATGCCTCGATAAAAATATCAATCTAAACAAATTCCAAATCAATATCCCATTCTGCAGGAAATGGACTACTTGCAACCAGGTCGTTTACTTCTACCATTACTTTCCACATCAAGTCTTCAACGCTATCGCCCGGCGCAAAAACAACCCTGGTAACATTGCGGTGGATACCACCACGTGTTGTAACGATCAACACACGAGGCCTGCTAGAAGAAGTGATGAAATCCGGAACATCTCCATCAATTTCGACAGGTTCCCCGGAGATATGAGTATGCTGGAAAACACTCTGAATTTTCCGGGTAGTTAGGCCAAGTATCCTTGCTATATTTTCATTGGGGGCGGGATAAATCTTAATTGAAAGATTTTCTGCAGGGACAGCAGGGCGCGAGACTTCGGGGGAGATGCCAACATCTACCAAGAAATCTTTGTCGGGGGAAATTTCTTTGCCATCCAGAAGTTGCTTAACATAGCCAAAAACTCTTAGTAAAAAATCATTAACATCGTTGTCCCCAAAATTAAAACTAAATTCTCCCATGCCCAACTCTCCCAGTTCGACGGTTATTGAAACGGTCACATCTTGATTTCCAAAGCTACTCAATCTCATGAATTCAAAAATCTCCGAAACGTCGAGAGGGGTCTCTGCCAATTCATCGGCAATTGTTGTGGTGCAGTTTAGGAATTTCGCCTCATGTGAATCCTCGGCCAATTCCGTGAACTTGCACGCTAACGGCAAGTCGGAAGACTCAACTTCCAGCAAAATAGAATCGGACATATGCCCATCTAACCGGAAGTCAATATCCGTATCCGTGACAGTGTCCTCTCCGGCAAATCCTAAGTTATCAGAATCACTAATCATTTTCTTTTTTTAAAAAAAGGATAAAATTATACTGCTTTTTATGCTATAACACAATAGCTTAACACCAAGAAATGGCTAAACAAAGACGTGTCACAATACAGTCAATGTGCGACACGAAAACAGAATCTATCGCACAAACCGTCAAACAAATCAAAGAACTTGAAAAAGAAGGATGCGATCTCGTGCGCGTCGCTGTCCCAAATCTCAAAGCGGCAAAAGCGATCTCAAAAATCAAACGCCAAATTTCAATCCCGCTCATCGCGGACATCCATTTTGATTACAACCTCGCACTCGAAGCAATCCGCGCAGGCGCAGACAAAATTCGAATCAACCCAGAGAACATAAAAGACAAAGACAAGCTTAAGCTCATAATTAAAGAAGCAAAAAAACACAAAATTCCAATCCGCATCGGTATAAATTCTGGCTCATTTAATAAAGCGCCAACTCCATACTCGCTCGTTACTCTCACACTGAAATGGATCAAGTTTTTCGAAGTAAACAAATTCAAAAACCTCGTGATTTCAATCAAAAGTCCGGACGTTGAAACAACAATCAAGGCAAACGAGCTTCTCCACACAAGAACCGCGTACCCAATCCACCTCGGAGTCACCGAAGCGGGGACATTAATTCCCGGGATAACAAAAAGCGCTCTCGCCCTCGGCACCTTGCTCCGCAAAGGCATCGGTGACACTATCCGTATTTCTCTCACAGACTCGCCAATCAATGAAGTCAAAGCGGCAAAAGAACTTCTCAAAACCCTTGGCCTATACACAAAAGAACCGATCATAATTTCTTGCCCAACATGCGGCCGCACAGAAATAGACCTGAAAAAACTTACAAAAGAAGTTGAAAGCGCCCTGAAATCAATCAAATTCAAATCACGAAAAACTCCACTAAAAATCGCAATCATGGGTTGCGTCGTCAACGGCCCCGGCGAAGCCGGCCAGGCCGACTACGCCATCTGCGGGGGGAAAGCCAAGGGCGCAATATACAAAAAAGGCCGTCTCATAAAAACAGTCTCCGAAAAATTTCTCACAAAAGAATTCATCAAACTCATTCGCAATGACAACAAGGCCTCTTAACATAATAATTCTCGGCTCAACAGGCTCAATCGGTACCCAAACACTCGAAGTTATTCGCAAAAACCGAAAACACCTCAAAGTCATCGGCCTCGCCTGCCACTCAAACGAAAACCTCCTAAAAAAACAGGCAAAACGTCTCAATCTCCCCTCCTCAAAAACCGTCCTTACTTCAAAAAATCCAAAACTTCTGACCAAACTTATCTGCACCCCCAAGGCCGACATAATCGTAAACGCAATAGCAGGCTCAGCTGGCTTGAAACCAAGCATAGCGACACTAAAAGCAGGCAAAACACTCGCCCTCGCAAACAAAGAATCTATAATTCTGGGCGGAAAACGTCTCATGAAGCTTGCGGCCAAACACGGAGCGCAAATCTTGCCACTAGACTCCGAGCACCACGCCGTCCTCCGCCTTCTCCAAACTCGCAACCTAACAAAATACTCCCCCGTCCACATCGAAAAAATCACCCTAACTTGTTCCGGCGGCCCATTTTTCAACACCCCCAGGCGCGATCTCGCCAAAATCACTCCAGCAGAGGCCCTCAAAAACCCCAATTGGGACATGGGCCCCAAAATCCTCATCGAATCAGCAACTCTTCTCAACAAAGGCTTCGAACTCATCGAAGCTCACCATCTTTTTAACTGCCCAATCTCAAAACTCGACGCAGTCATCGATCGCAAAAGTTATATTCACGCAATTGTAAAATTCCGCGCCACTAGCGGGGCCAGGGCCAGCGACAAAACCCCGGCCCAATCCCTCGGCCTCGCATACAAGCCCGACATGAAAATCGTAATCGAAAACACTCTACTCCCCCACAAAACACGCCGTCTCAAATTTATCACCGGCCCAAAACTCAAAAACTATCCATTCAAAAAAATCTCCCACCGCGTTTTCCCGGCTATAACCCAAGTCCTCAAAGCCCACAAAGCCGGAACCCTCACCAAATTCTACAAACGAACCGAAAAAAACATCAAGAAATTCCTGGAAGGTAAGGTGGGTTTCACGGAAATTGTTTAAACAAAATTTGCAAATCTCCTCCTATTTTGGCACTATTACACCATGAACCACGCAATAATCCTCGCGGCAGGTCAAAGCCAGCGGATGCTAAAAGACAAAGATAAACTGCTCGTAAAAGTAGCCGGCAGACCTGTTATTTATTATTCTTTGGCGGCGATCAATGACCATCATTCAGTCACAGACATCGTTTTGGTCGTCAATAAAATCAATAAAGAAGAAATTGAAAAAATCGTCAAAGAATTCAAGTTTTCAAAAATAAAAGCAATAGTTGTAGGAGGAATAACTCGCCAACAATCTCTCGAAAAAGGTCTAGAAACGCTCGAGAAAAAACTTAAACCATCGCCCAAAGATCTCATAGTTGTTCACAATGGTGCAAATCCTCTGCCATCATACGACGAAATCACGAAAGCAGTCCAAACTGCAGGAGAAACAAACGCCTGCATTGTTGCTAGAGACATCGAAGACACAATCAAAAAGACAAAAGACGATCGGGTTCATAAAACTATCGATCGCGGAGAACTTGTCGCGGCACAAACTCCGCAAGTTATTCAATACACACTCCTGAAAAGCGCACTCAAAAACGCGAACAAAAAAGGGATCGAAGCAACAGACGAAGCGATGTTGGTCGAATCAATGGGACATGAAGTTTCGATCATTCCGGCACACGAAAACAATTTCAAAATCACAACAAAAGCCGACATCGAACGCCTTCGTGGGATTCTCGGCGAAACTCCCAATAACTTCAGGGTCGGAATCGGTCAGGACAGTCACCAATTCAGTAAAACCGAAAAAGGACTTTTGCTCGGCGGACATCTTCTCAAGGATGAGCCAAAACTCGAAGCAAACTCAGATGGTGACGTTATTCTTCACGCAATCTTCAACGCACTTTCGCAAGCCATTGGCGAACAATCCCTCGGTTTCTACGCCGATCCTCTTTGCGAAGAACAAGGAATCAAGGATAGTAAAAAATTCCTCGATATAATTCTCAAAAAAGTGAAACAAGAAAAACTCGAAATCGGCAACGTCGGCTTGATGATAGAATGCAAAACTCCCAAAATTGACCCAATTGCAAAACACATTAAAAAATCTCTTTCAACCATACTGAAAATCGACGTTCGGAAAATCGGGGTAACTTCGACCTCAGGAGAAAACCTAACACTTTTCGGCGCAGGGCTGGGAATTCAATGCTTCGCAATAGTCGCACTTTTGACAAAAGGTGGAGCAAAACCAGCCGTGAAGAAATCTTCGGCCAAAAAACCTTCAACCAAAAAGCCCGCTCGCAAACCTAAGAAGAAGAAATGAGCAAGCTCACTCTCCAATCAAACGCAAAAGTAAATTTAAGTTTAGATATCCTCGGTCGCGAACCCAAGGGACCATTCAAAGGTTATCATTTTGTTCAAACAGTTCTTCACGAAATAACTCCTCAAAACACGCACGATTTCAAGTCGGACATCATCCATATTGAAATCGAACCCCACGCTGAACCCTCAGAGCCAAAAATCGAAATCAAATGCGACCACCCTGACGTTCCCACGGACGAAACAAACACAGCATACAAAGCGGCAAGAATTCTTCTCGAGAAAAGCCGCCCCGCAGTGACTTCCAAGATAACAATCACAATCGAAAAAAACATCCCAATAGCATCCGGACTCGGCGGAGCATCCTCAAACGCGGCGGAAACAATCAAAGGACTGAACCAACTTCTCAAGCTAAATCTCACTCCAAACAAGATGCAATCGATAGCCGCTGAAGTGGGCATGGACGCACCATTTTTTATCAGAGGCGGAGTTGCGCTTGCCGAACATTACGGCGAGCAAATCACCACTCTTCCTCCGATCCACGGCACAGCTTTCACAATTTTCATGCAGGGGCCAAGTCTAACTCCAGTCGCAGAACCGCCGACCCCACAAACAAACAAAACTCAATCCCAATACTCAAAAATAGCTCTCTCTCTCTGTGGCAAAAACATCCCGAAAACCGAGGCGCTTATCCACGCGATCAAAACCAACGACAATCTGGCTCTTCACAAAAATCTCCACAATGACTTCGAAACTCTACTCAAGGAACCACTCGCCAAAAACCACCACCTGACGGGTTCAGGCCCAGTATATTTCATTCTTGCTTAGACGCACAAAAACGCACCTAAAAATCTCCTCGCCCATTCATTGCTCGGCTCAAAGTCAAATCATCCGAATATTCAATGTCTCCGCCAGTCGGCAGTCCCCTCGCGATCCTTGTGATTTTTACATCAAACTCAATTAACTGTTTGTGAATATAAAGCGCGGTAGCCTCACCTTCTAATGAAGGATTCGTAGCCAAAATAATTTCTTTCACGGGCGGACCCACGGGCTCTGAAGCCTCCGAACCAGCCCCATCTCGGACCCTGTTAATCAACGCAGCAATCTTTAACTCCTCCACTCCAACCCCGTCGACCGGCGACAAAACCCCATGCAAAACATGGTAAAGCCCATCATACTCCCCCGTGCGCTCGATCGCCGCAGCATCCAAAACCTCCTCAATTACACAAATTTTTCCTCGATCCCGCGCCTCATTACTACAAATCGCACACGGACTCCTATCCGCCAAATTCCAACACGTCTCACAAAACACAACCCCCTCCTTCAGCCCGAGAACAGCCTTCCCCAACGGATCAATCTTGGAATGGGGACTCTTCAAAAGATGCATCGCAAGCCTCTGAGCGGACTTCGGCCCAATCCCAGGCAGTTTCGAAAATTCTTCAATCAATTTTTTGATACTCGCAGGTAACATGAACCAAATATAACGAGAAAGAAAAATCCTGTCAAAGGGTTGACAAATCGCGCTAACCTCCGTAAAATCACCACTACTTTTAACGAAATAATTATGTCAAAAAAAGGACCAGATAAATGCGAACCAGATGCATGCGACGAACTAACGGAAGAAGACCAAGTACGGAGAAGGCTTCCACGCAAGGCAACGTTGGATGAAGCCGAAGAGGCGGATCTAACCAAAGAAGAGATGCTGGTGGGGCTCATGATTGGAAGCATTAAGACCGCTGATCCAAGCCGAAAACTAGAGGGCATCAAGGCCGAGTTCACAACCGATACGGGATCAACAGTTTCAATAGAAGATATAGAAGCAGGGATAGTCGCAAAACTCCAAGCCAGGGGTCTTGAAGTTGATAATGACGACGAAGAAGTCCCGGATAATTATTATCCACAGGGCCACCAGATGAACTAAAGCCCAAAGAAATACTTGTAAACACTCAGGTCTTCATCCATTTCAGGATGGAACGTACTTATCAGAACGTTTCCTTCTCGAACTAAAACAGGCTCACCTTCAAGCCGAGCCAAAACTTCACACTTCTCCCCTGCTCGAGAGATTTTCGGCGCACGAATAAAAATCGCAGGGATTTCCTCTCCATTAAATTTAACCGAACCCTCAAAACTATCCAACTGCCGCCCGTATGCATTCCTGTCGACATCAATATCAATAAGCCCCAACGGCTCAACATCGCAAGCTTCCCCTATAATCTTCTTCGCCAACAAAATAGCTCCGGCACACGTCCCAAAAATCTTCCCACCTCGCTTGGCAAAAGCCCGGATCTCTCGATCCAAACCATATTCGCGAAGCAATTTGGAGATCGTCGTGCTCTCTCCCCCAGGGATAATCAGTCCTCCCAACCCCGAAAAATTCTCAACACGCTTAACCAAAACCGGCTCGACTCCATCAATCCTGCCAAGCACAGCAAAATGCTCCTCAACACTTCCCTGAATGTCTAAAACGCCAATCTTCATAAGATAAAAACTTACCATCCCCTCTCAGCATATTTATGCTCCAACTCAGAGATCTCTTTGCCTTCCATCGCGGTCCCAAGTCCCTCTGAAACACGCGCTACCACAGCCGGATCATCATAATGCATAACGGATTCAACGATCGCACGCGCACGAACTGCCGGATCTGATGATTTAAAAATCCCGCTACCAACAAACACTCCGTCACATCCCAACTGCATCATAAGAGAAGCATCTGCAGGTGTCGCGATTCCTCCAGCGGCAAAATTAACAACGGTCAGTCGCCCCAATTTTAAAGTTTCTTTTAGTAAAGCGAGAGGAATCCTCTCGTCTTTCGCAAATTTTTTCAACTCATCCTCCGAAGCTCCGGTCAACTCTTCGATCTCCGAAGAAATCAATTTCATATGCCTAACAGCTTCGATAACATTCCCTGTCCCGGCTTCGCCTTTTGTACGAATCATGCAAGCTCCCTCGTTTATACGCCTTAGCGCCTCACCCAAACAGGTCGCGCCGCACACAAAAGGAACCTTGAAATCCGATTTCAGGACATGTGCAGACGGATCCGCCGGCGTCAAAACTTCACTTTCGTCAATATAATCAACTCCCAAGGATTCAAGAATTTGTGCTTCAGCAAAATGCCCAATTCGAACCTTCGCCATCACAGGGATCGAAACCTCCGCCATAATCTCCTTGATCATTTTTGGGTCACTCATTCTCGCAACTCCCCCATCCGCTCGGATGTCAGCAGGTACTCGCTCCAAAGCCATCACCGCAACGGCACCTGCATCTTCAGCTATGCGCGCTTGGTCAGCGTTCACTACATCCATAATAACCCCGCCTTTGAACATCTGGGCCAAGCCCTTTTTTAGGCGCGGAGTGTTTTTCGTAACAACCACTTTTCCATTTTGTTTAGTCATACTAAAAACCTTAGAAAGCCCTGCTATCCTACTCTGCCATCTTTTCTTAATCAAGGAATTTTTCCTATTAAAGAAGAAAGAAGAAAAAACTAAAAAATGTTTTGCCACTTTTTGCATTCTCATGAGAATGCAAAACTGAGAAGTTGATCATGATCAGCTTCTCAGGCTAGTGGCAACATTTTTGGAAATTTTCTTTTTTCTTCAAATTGACATTTAAATGCACATTTAGTAAACTGTAAGCATGAAATTCGACACATCCCAACAAATCTCGGCCACATACTTGCGCAACAACACAAGTGAAATCATCAACCAAACAATAAAAGAAGGAATGAGTGTAATAGTACGTAGATCCAAACCGACGGTGATAATGTTGTCGATGCAGGAATTCGAAAAATTGAAGAACGAATCCAAGCCCAAAAAGCACAAAAAATTCAATTTGGAAGAAATCAGAAAAAACTCGACCTTCAGAAAATACAGGGGGTGCATGGCTGATAATCCAGATTTTAAAGGGTTGACTTCGGTGCAGATCGCTAAAAAATGGACAGACTATGTTGATTGATACAAATATATTCATAGAAATAGGCAAGGGACAAAAACATACACAGGTATGTGAAGAACTTTTGGATGCGATCAAAAAGGGGATGGCAAAAGAAAAGGCATATATAACAAAATTTACTTTAAGTGCAATAGAGGCTCTAATGGGAGAAAAACATGACGAATTTTTGCTGGAAATACTTTTACTGGTCCACCAAGGTCTAATAAAAATTTATGAATCAAATATCCAGGACGATTTGTCAGCACATGCCATGAGAACGGATCTAAATCTCGACTTTGACGACGCTCTACAATTTGTCACTGCAAACCGTCTTGCTACCTACCTCGTCACATACGACAAAGATTTTGCCAAAACGTCCCTTCCTACAAAAACCCCGGAAGAAGTTTTGAAGGCGCTAGCTTAGGACTCACTCTCTTCCCCCATGCTCCCTAAACGCCTTAATCAAAATTGCAGCTGCATTTCTCGATGGACTAACATAATCCTGGAATCGTTTGTCACGGAACTTTCGGTCAGCCTTCTCCCAGACATCATCCCAGTTAACTCCCTTTCCTTTTAAAATAGCATCATCAATCATTCTCAAAAGAGGGTCATTAACGACTTTAGTTCCTTCCCCTTTCGTCGCGATAATATGCGCATCCGGAGCAAGCTCCAAAACACGCTGGATATTGCCGAATCCACCACACGAACCAAGGTAAACAATCCTCGCAATACTAGGAATCCGGTCCAAGGTGTCATCCACATGGTAACTATGCCCACGGTGAACGATTTCAATTGTGGATAAATCCTTTTTCTTCAAAGCATCCTCAATATCACTCACTCCGTCATATTCATTCCCAGGCTTATTCGCATATTTCAAAATAGTAATCTTGCCAGCCACTTTCTTCAAAACAACATAATTATCAAATTCAGTTTTCTCCCAGCCTCCGGAACTTTTTTTGTCCCAAACTCCATAAGTTCTCAAGAAACTTTCATAAGAAGAATGGCCATCACTGTCATCATAGAAGAAATACTGCTGAACAACTTCCCCGCCTTTGTTAACCAATTCTTTGTGCTCGATGGTCGTCGGCGCACGCACTGAGTATTTGTCAAAAGCTTCTTTAAAGAATGATTTATTCGTTTGTGAATCCAGCTCATGCATTGACGCAATAATCCCATACAAAATCTTGGCATCATCATGGCTTCCCCTATAGGCCTCAATCAAATATTTCTCCAATTCTCCAGTAAGCTCTTTTTCGGAACGCAAAGCCCCGATGGTCTCGGAAATTGAAACCGCATTCTTCAGCCCGTCAGCTCCTCCGGTCAGCCCGGAAACAAATTCTTTCAAAAATGCACTCTTCTTCTCCGAATCAGTAATTGTGTCCAAAAACGGCGTCAATTTGTTGAACTTGGAGAAAACCTGAACAAAGGTCCGGAAATGAGCTTTATTTGGATCAGCGAACTTAATCAAATCCACAGCATCCATCTCCTCCTCAGCCATTTTTCTCATTACCAAAGGGAACAAAACTTTCCTGAAACTAGAGGTGAAAAGCTCCTCTTCTCCATGAACGACCAACGTATACAATCCGTCAATGGGGAGGCCTTTGACAACTTCTTGGCGAGTCTCGACAGATTCATTATGTAGATCATTTATTTCTCTGATAAAAGGCAGTGCATTCTTTTTAATAAACTTATCAAAAATTTCCTCAGCAACGGGTGTCACCAAATTATCCTTTTTAAAATTAAAAATTCCAACAAATTTATCACGAACCAACTCTTTATACGGTCGACGAAGAGACTCGCTCCCATCACCATAAAGATTATCCAAAAGGTCACCAGGAACCCCGGCCACCTCGCGCATATACAAGTAGTCGATTCCCCAAATAAATTCGCTATCAGTTCCGATATAAAAAGAACCTTCCTTCTTAGTAGGCATATGTTCCCTAAACAACTTCATGTAGCCGGCATCACGGGTCCTCGATAGAGTTAAGTATCTTGGTAGCTCACTCCGAAGCTCAGTTTTCTCATAAACTTCCTTTAGGGTATCCACATAATCAGCGTCTGATGTCTGTTCTGTACTTAAGTAACTAACAATCGTATAAAAAGAACCTTTTTTAAAGTTAGAGTCTATCTCAGTGAGAGCTTGAACAAATCTACCATCACTCCCTTTTTCAAGGGTCAATGCGCCCACAACAGACTGGTCGGTCTGCACTCCAGCTCGGACAAGTTTCTTCAAACTTTCTACATAAAGAGGGGCAGTTAGCTTGGGTTTCGTAAGATGGTAAGTCATTCCACTATCAATTTTAAGCCCGCTTTGAGAGAGTTCTTTTAGGTTTCGAGCCATTACCCTCCGCTCTTCTTTGGTCCCGCTAGTCAGGGTTTTTATAAGGGAGGAATCAACATTGACATTGAATTTTTGCAATACTTTTAGGCTCTCAACGAATTCCTTATCCTTCGCATCACTAATAGAAAGCGTCTTAACTTCATTAGCTTTAATGTCTATGCCAGATTTTTGCAATTCAATAAGTGTGCGTAAATATTTCTCATCTTGAGACTTGTCAGTTGTGAGCTCTACAAGCATCTGCCCATCCATGCCAAAATTTGAATCTTGTTTCCCTACGCCATTCTCATAAAGCCTAATCAAAACACCAATATACTTGTCATCTGCGGTTCTTTTGGGAGTTAACTGCTCAAGCACTTCGCCATTAACAACAATCCCATCAGCCAAAAACCTATCAACAACTTTCATGAAATTCTCGTCATGAGCCTTCTCTGGAGTAAAAACAGAAAAAGAATAAGAGCCAAAGGGAACCCCCTTCTTCAATAATTCATAAACAATTTCAACATAATGAGGATCTTTCGCTTTCTCAGAAGAGAAAGCAAGGACCGATTCTCCATCAATCTTCAAGCCAGCACCGGCCAGCTTTTTCAACGCATCAACATAGTACGGTTTTTCAGCAATATCATCGGGGAGAGAATAAACAAGATCACCCATACGATCACACATGCCTGTATAACAAAGGTCAATCAACAGTTTTACAAATTTCGGATTTTTTGATTTCTTCGGAAGCATCACTAAAAATCTAATCAAAGAAAAATCCATCTCTATCCCTGCCTCCGCCAACTCAAAAACGTGCTTTCTTACAAGAGGGTCAACTCCTTTTTTCCCAGAGAAACGCACCAAAAACGTCTCAATCTTGGCCATATCCTCTTTGGTCAACACTTTCTTCATAAGCTCAATTTGCATGCCCTTCCTGGCTTCCGCACCATCCTCCCAAGCCTTTTCCACCCCATCAACCGCTTTCCCAAAAATCTCCTTTCCTTTCTTCCAATTTTTCTTCAATTGGTCCAAGCTCGGCTTGTCATTACCTCTCCGTCCGAATTTTTCTTCATTTCCAGCCATATTATATTATATTATTACTGATCAGTCCCTTCATACTTCCTAACCGCACCAATAAACCCAACTGCAATATTATCCGCAGGATTAACGTAATCCTGAAAACGTTTATCTCGGAATCTTTCCTCAGCTTCCCCCCAAAGCTTATTCCACTTCACTCCATTTCCCTTAAGCATAGTTTCGTCTAGCATTTTCAACAATGCATCATTGACAACTTTTGTTCCCTCCCCTTTTGTAGCAATGATGTGAGAATTTGGAGCAACTCTCAAAACACTAGTTAAATTATTGAATCCTCCACACGATCCCAAGTACACAACTCTTGCAGAAGAAGGGAGATAATCCAAAGTTGTTCCAACGTGGTAACTGTGGCCTCTATGAACGATTTCAATTGTAGATAAATCTTTTTTCTTCAAAGCTTCCTGCACAGCCTCAATCCCTTCCATATCAAGCCCAGGCATATTGGCATATTTCAAAATAGTAACCCCATTCTTGGTTTTACGCAGTAAAATATAACCTTTTTTCTTGAATTCAGTTTTCGTCCATCCATTAGAAGTTTTTTTATCCCAAAGGCCATAAGTTCTAAGGAAGTTCTCATACGAAGAATGCCCGTCCGAATCATCATAAAAAAAGTATTGCTGGATAATCTCATCATCTTTGTTCACCAATTCTTCATGTTTCAAAAGGAGAGGATAAAAAGCCGGATATTTTTCATGCAATTTATCAAAGAACTCTTTGTTGCTAACGGCAACACCGCTATGCATAGAACCGATAAGTGAATATAAAAGCTTAGCGCCTTTACCGCTCTTCTTCTGTGCCTCGACGAGATATCCTTCCAGCTCTTCAAGCAAGGCAGGGTTTTCCAGCAGTGTATCGAAAGTCTCCAATATAGAAATAGCATCTTCAACACCGCCTCTCTCTGGATCAAGCCCAAAAACAAACTCTTTCAAAAACACACTTTTCTTTTTCTGATCCTTCACCGTATCCAAAAACGGCTTCAATTTATTGAACTTTGAAAAAACCCGAATCAAATATCGGAAATCGGTTTTATCAGGATCTACAGAATTGATGAAATCAACAGCATCCATCCCATGGTCTTTCATCTTTTCCATGATCACAGGGAAAAGAACTTTTCTAAAACTTGAGGTGAAAACCTCCTCCCTCCCGGCCACAACCAACATATATAACGGTCCCAAGTCGAAATTTTTTATAACCGCCTGTCTCCTTTCAATACTTGCATTGTGCAAATCATTAATTTCACGAACAATTGGTAAGGCAAAGCGGCCAGCTCTAGAATCCAATATTTGGTTGAGCAAGACGGACTCTGAGTGGGTTTGCTTAAGTTCATAGATGTAAGTCAAAGCGTCATTAGCTTCCTTCTTAGGAAGACTATATTCATTATTAAATATTTTATTAGTCCCAGAGGCCCCAATAACTTTTTTCAAATAGGCATAGTCGGCACTTCTTGCATTACGGTGAATCAACAGTAATTTTGCATAGTCCTTGTCTTTAACTTTTTCAGAAGTCAAAAGATCCGTATGACTAAACTTAAAACCATTCTTGTGAAGATGTTTCAATGCGTCAACGTAGGCTTTGTCAGCCATTTGGGCAATGGATGTATTCGCAAACAAATTCCGAACTTCAATACCTGTTTGATGCAGATCTATCATATTATCAACAAAAACTTTGCTTGTTGCTTTGGGGATGGTTAATTCTAAAACATTACGATAATTAATCCCTACCCCGGAAGTCCCGAACCTCTGAAGAGCATCAATGTACGCCGCATTCCCAATTTTAGGCCCACGCAAAGCATAGACAAAAGAACCGCCTATATTGATCCCACAAGATCTCAGCCTTTTCAAAGTCCCCCAAAACTCTTTGTCAGCAATTTTATTTCGGGGAATACTCTCAAGAAGGCTTAAATTTACATTAAAATTAGCTCTGTGTAAAAATTTTAACAATTCAATGTATTCTGGGATTTTAGCTTTTTCCGGGGTCAAAAATATTAGCAGACTGTTATTGACCTTAATTCCAAGAGCAGGCAATCCTTTAAGTATAGCAATATATTCTTTGTCTTTTGCGTCTTTTATCTCTAAACGATCCAATGTCCTGTCATTAATTTGAGCTCCTCCCGCAATCAATTCTTTAAGTGCGAAAACGTAGTCAGGATCTTTAGCCTTCTTTAGTGTAAAAGCAGAAATTAAATATGGACTTTTGGACTTAGGCCCATCAGGGGCTCCATCGCTAAACCCCATCCCTAAAAGAGTGTCCAGGTAAGAATCGTCTAGAGCTTTCTCTGAAGTCAAGTTGTCTACAATCCTCCCTATGCTATCCTTGAACCCACCCTCTATCAAGCGGATAAGCGCATCAACATATTTTTCATTTGCAGCCTTTTTCATAGATAGAGAGAGGGCCAAGTCATACATCTCTCTAAAGTCCATAGGGGTGGCCTTTGCTATACGAACAAGAGTATCAACATACTCTTTACTTGCTCCTTTCTCCAAAGGTAAAGTCTCGACAATCTCATTTACTTTCTTTAAAAATCCAGTTTTGCGTAGATTAATTATTGAATCAACATAATCTGTGTTTCTTCCCTTTCCCAATCCCAATCGATACACCAGTGAAGTGGCTTGATTCACCGCATAATGGCCCGCTTTAGCCTTCTCAGGAGGCAAGCTCTTTATAAGTCTAGTAAAATTCACCATATACTCTGGGTCCATAAACTTGGCCCTCAGGTCCTTTTGTTTATTGAAAAAATAATAGTCCATGGAAACCCCTAGCTTTTTCAGCGCTGCCAAAGCCTCTACGTATTTATTAGCAGAGCCATGTTTTTCGATCTCCTCCCGGAGAAGATCAGGGGGGAGTGCAATTTTAAGTTCAGCTAACTTCCCCAAGGCCGTAAAATACTCAATAGCAAATTTGTCATCAGCAAGAAAGGGAAGGGCCCTAACAGTATTGGGGTCCACCTTTGCTCCCTCCTTTTTCATTTTCAGTAAAGTCTCCAGGTATTTATTGCTTTGGGCTTTCTCCATAGACAGCACTTCAATCAAGTTGTCAGAAATTTTAATCCCACCCTCATGAAGTTTCAACAATGCATCAATATACTTTCGATTTTTAGCTTTCTCCAAAGTCAAATGAGTCACCTCAGTAGAGAGAGAACCCATCCCCCCCACTTCAATGCCTGCAATATGTAGCTCAATCAGTGCATTGATACAATCAGCATCCAAAGCATTCTCGATAGCCAATCTCGCAACAATGCCCTCAAAATATTTAATTCCTGCAGTGCGAAGATCAATAAGTGCATCAATATATTCTGGAGTCAAAGCTTTCTCAATACTCAAGCCACGAACAACACCAGGATGAACCTCGACATCATGAATAGCCAATTTTTTTAAAACCTGAACATATTCGGGCAGCAAGGCCTTCTCAATACTCAAGGCATCAATAAGAGTCGCATTTATTTTAACAAAAGAAAAATGGAGATCCTTTAATGTTTCAATGTATTCAGGGACAACAGCTTTGTTGATAGGTAAGACTTTGAGAATATAGCTATCTCCAAATTCAAAAGGAACATCTTTTCGTAAGTTTAAAAACCCATCGATAAATTCTGCAGACGAAGCCTTCTCGATAGACAGCCTCCCGATAACTCCCGTGTTGACATCAACCCCTCTCTCGTGAAGTTTTTTAAGAGCCTCAATGAATTTTGGGCTCTCTCCCTTCTCCCAGGACAGGGCCCCCATGGTGTCTCTGTCCATCTTGATTCCAAACTCATACAGTTCAATCACTGCATTCAAAAACTTGTCACTTTTGGCCTTTTTAAAAGTGATACCACTGTTCTCAAAAAACAAACCCTTATGCGGCTTGATACCCGCCTCCGCAAGTTTAAACAACGCCTTCTCCGCTATGTCGCGGTCATTTTTCTTAAGCTTAGAAAGCCTATTAAGACTAAATAAAACCTTTTCAATCAAAGCAGCATTCTCATTACGAAGTTTTAGGGCAGCTTCAGTGCCCAGTTCCCAGCGATCACCAAGAAGTTTTTTGTAAAACCCCTGACCTTTGAGCTTTTTAGCCCAATCAATTTTCGGTCTTCGTGCCATCTTACGGGCCGTCAGAGCCTTTCTAGGTTTTGGTTTTTCTTGGTCTCCAAATTGTTCGTTAGAAGCCATGTTTTTATGTTTATTTTACAGGTCTAACTATCCATAAATTATACCATAAAAACGCGTCTTCGGGAAGCCCTTTCAGACCCCCATTTGTTTGGGAGAGTGAGAAAGATTTGTAACCGCATTTCTCAAATTTTCCCCTCACAAAAAGGCCTTACCCCTAGGGATAAATAAGAAAAGACGAAAAAATGTTCTGCTATCTTTTGCATTCTCATGAGAATGCAAAACTGAAAGGTTGAACATGTTCAGCCTTTCAGCTCAATAGCAACATTTTTGAGAATTTTCTTATTTATCCAAATAATATCCCCAATCCTCAACCTTCAAATCATCCTCCCCGTACCTTTTCAAAGCCTCAGCCACAATTCCCGCCACCTGCACATTGGTAATCAAAGGAATGTTCAAATCCACCGACTTTCGACGGATCAAATATCCATCTGTCACCGTCGATCGAGAATAATGCTTCGGAATATTCACAATCAAATCAAATCGACGATCCGCAAGCGCGCCTAATAAATTCGGCTCCTTCTTGGTAGAGATTTTATATACTTTCTTACAATCGATATCATTCTGTCGGAAAAAATCAGCAGTTCCTTCTGTCGCATAAATCTTAAATTCCATCTCAGAAAATTTCCGAGCAACCGGCAATAAATCCGTTTTTTCATCTAGTCCTCCAACGCTAAACAAAATTCCACGTCGCTCCAACTTTTTCCCGTCAGGACCTTTTCTTATCGCCTGTGGCAAATCGAATCCGACCGAAATCATTGATTTCAAGAACGCCTCGTAAAGATCGTCACCAAAACACGCAACCTCACCGGTCGACGCCATCTCAACTCCCAGTACAGGATCCGCACCCTTCAGTCGTGGGAACGAAAACTGCGGAGCTTTCACCCCAACATGATCCAAATCCAAAGTTTTATAGTCCTTATATTCCAGAAGTTTTTGTCTCTTAGTGCTCAATTTTAGCACCTGCTCTCCATCACAACTCCTAGCCCCGCTTTTGATCATCGAACTTGTCGCAATTTCAATAAAATTATAACCAGTCACTTTCGACGAGAACGGAAAACTACGCGAAGAACGCAAATTACATTCAATAACCATTACTCGGTTATCTTTCGCTAAAAACTGGATGTTAAACGGTCCGCTAATCTGCAATTCCTTCGCAATTTTTTTTGTGATAACTTTAATTCTGCGAATAGTTTCGATGTAAAGTTTTTGTGGTGGCAAAACAATGGTTGCATCCCCACTATGAACTCCGGCATTTTCAATATGTTCCGCAATCGCATAAATAATCAACTCTCCATTCGACGCAACCGCGTCGATCTCTATTTCTTTCGCGCCCAGCTCAAACTTTGAAATAACAACAGGAGCTTCCTTAGAAATCTTTGCGGCCTTCCCCAAAAATATTTCCAGATCCTCACGGCTGTAAGCCACGCTCATAGCCGCTCCACTCAAAACATACGACGGTCGTACCAAAGCCGGATACCCGACATCATCAACAAAATCATACACATCCGACATCTCAGCCAGCTCCTTCCATTGCGGTTGGTCAACCCCCAATTTATCCAACATACCGGAAAATTTATGCCTGTCTTCCGCCCGATCGATATTCGCCGGATCAGTTCCCAGCACGCGCACCCCGTTACGATACAACTTCAAGGCCAAATTATTCGGCACTTGCCCTCCTGTTGAAACGACCACTCCGGCCACAGAAGCTTTCCGTGGTCCATTTTCCAATTCGTAAATATCCAAAACTCTCTCAAACGACAATTCGTCAAAATACAATTTGTCACACAAGTCGTAATCGGTCGAAACAGTCTCCGGATTGTAGTTTATCATGACGGTTTCAAACCCTTCTTTCGCACAAGTTTGCAGAGCATTAACACAACACCAATCAAACTCAACCGACGACCCAATACAATACGCCCCACTTCCGAGTACAACCATTTTCGTACCAGCTTTCCCGTCAAACGCCACGTCGTGTTTGTCTCCGTGATAACTCAAATACAAATAATTTGTCTTCGCAGGATACTCCGCCGCCAAAGTGTCGATCTGTTTTACATACGGGACAATCCCCATTTTTTGTCGAGTCCGACGAACCGCCAATTCTTCTCTGCCGGTTATAAATCCAATTTGTTTATCAGAAAATCCATGCAATTTCGCGTCTTTCATTAAGTCTTCCCCAATTTTCTTTCCGGCTTTTTTAACACGCGCTTCAGTCTTTACAATGTTTTTAATCTTATCCAAAAACCACTTGTCGATCCCGGACATCTCCGCAATTTCATCAACCGAAATTCCACTCTTCAAAGCTTGCGCGACAACCAAGATCCGTTTTGGCGTCGGCTTCATAATATCTTGCTTCAATCGCGCACTTCTTATTTTTACATCCTCGTTCGCAACTATTCCATGCAGTCCAACTTGCAGCATTCGAAGACCTTTTTGCAAAACCTCTTCAAAACTCCTTCCCAAAGCCATTATCTCCCCCACTGACTTCATCTCACTTGTGATTTCTTTAGACACCATCCGGAATTTATTCAAATCCCATCGTGGAATCTTCAGCGCCAAATAATCCAACGCCGGCTCAAAAAACGCAGTCGTTGTTTTAGTCACAGCATTCTTCAACTCCGGTAAGCTATATCCAAGAGCGAGTTTCGCCGCGACATGCGCAAGCGGATAACCCGTTGCTTTCGACGCCAACGCTGACGAACGAGACAACCGCGCATTCACTTCTATCACGCGATAATCATCGCTCTTAGGATCCAGCGCATATTGGATATTACACTCGCCCACGATCCCAAGATGACGAATCACCTTTATCGCCAGCTCACGCAATTTGTGATATTCATGATTAGTTAAAGTCTGCGACGGCGCAACTACAATACTCTCTCCAGTGTGAATTCCCAGTGGATCAAAATTTTCCATATTACAAACAGTCACACAATTATCAACGTTATCCCTCACAACTTCATACTCAACTTCTTTCCACCCCTTCAAATTTTCCTCAACCAAAACCTGCGGACTATACGCAAAAGCAGTATCCAAAAGCTCTTCCAACTCCGCCTTGTCCGCCGCAAATCCACTTCCCTTGCCCCCAAGCGCAAACGCCGCACGAATGATCAGTGGATACCCGATTTTCTCCGCGGCCTCAAAAGCCTCCTCCTTCGTACTGCAAGCATAACTCTCCGGACTCTTCACGTCGATTTCTTCCAATTTCTTTTTAAAAAGAGCCCTATCCTCAGTGTCCATAATAGTATCGACTGGAGTACCGAGGACGCGAACCTTGTGTTTCTTCAAAACCCCTCTTCTGTGCAATTCAACGCCGCAATTCAACGCAGTCTGTCCGCCAAACGCCAAGAAGATGCCGTCAGGCTTCTCTTTAGCAATAACTTTCTCCACAAAATTTGCATTCACCGGCAAAAAGTAAACCTTATTGGCCATCCCCTTCGATGTCTGAATAGTAGCAATATTTGGATTAACCAAAATCGTCTCAATCTTCTCTTCTTGCAAAGCCTTGATAGCCTGCGAGCCCGAATAATCAAATTCTCCGGCCTCCCCAATCTTCAAAGCCCCACTCCCAAGAACTAAGACTTTCTCAATTCCGGAAAAAGGCTTCCCTGCAGAGCTAGTAGCTCTTTTTTTGGGAGTCCCAGAGGTGGTCTTCTTGGAAGCTGGCATTAAAATTGCTTAGTTCGGAGGGAGTATAATATAATGGAGCCATGAAGCAAAGCAAAAATGTGAAAACAACTATGCAAACAACAATTATCAGATCTCGTCGTCGAAGCCTCTGCGTCCAAATCCACTCCGAAAAAGGTGTAATCATTCGTGCGCCCCGCTACCTCTCAGATCGTCGCATAGCAAAATTCCTCCAAGAAAAACAAGACTGGATCAAAAAAACTCAAACCAAAGTCGCCAAGGCCCAATCGAATAAACCAACATACTCATTCATCCCCGGAGAAAACTTTCCGCTACTCGGGAAACTCACAACTCCCCCAGTCCATACTCGACCCAAACTCATAGAATGGTACAAACTCAAAGCCCTTCCTCACCTCACAAAACGAACAAAAATCATAGCAAAAGAGCTCGAAACAAAAACCGGCAAACGCGTCGCTCCAAGAGAAATACGTATCCGAACCTACCGCTCTCGTTGGGGAACTTGCTCGGCCAAAAACGCCATTACATACAACTGGAAAATAATCATGGCCCCACCGAAAATCATCGACTATCTCGTAGCCCACGAACTCTCGCACATCCTTCACAAAAACCATGGCCCAAAATTCAAAAAAACACTCTCGATCATAGATCCAGACTACAAGGCTAACCAAAAATGGCTCCGAGAAAATGGGTCAACTCTCTCAATCTAAAACTTCACATCCATGGGAGTCCCCGTCGCATCCTTCCCGTGAGCTTCGGCTCCATTTTCAGGCACAATCTTCCAGGAAACCTGGGGCTCCAATCGCCCGGGCATTCCAAACCCGCTCGCCTTCGGATGTCCGCCACCTCCGAATTCTTTGGCGACTTCACTCAAATTCACGTCATCTCGCTGAGTTCTCAAAGAACCCTTCACGAGTCCCTTTTCATCCTCACTCAGCAAAACGCAATATTTGCTTCCCGGCACAGCATTCAAAAAATCAATAACTCCTCCCGTATCCTTCGAATTCGCATCACAAACTTTATAGTCATGCTTATTCACGGCCGAAACAGTCACTCCGTCTTCATTCACATAAGCTCGCTCCATAATCCTCCCCCAAAGCCTCAGCTTATTTGCAGGAGTCGTGTGGAAAAGTTCTTTAACAATCCTTTTGTAATTAGCGCCTTTCCCCATCAGCTCAGAAGCAACCTTCATCACGTATTCATCCACATTTGAGTGCATAAAACTTCCGGTATCGAAATAAAGACCGCATAGCAGTGCGGTCGCAGTATCTTTATCGATGGCCCACTTCGCGAAGCGAATAAAAAAGAAAATAATAAAAGCAGTCGCACAGGCGTCAGGATCCACTACATTAACCGACCCATATCCATCATTTGATTCATGGTGATCAAAATTAACAAACGGTTTCTCGAAAATCTCAGGCTTATTTTCGTGGAAGGCAATAAGTTTTTTTGCTCCACAATCAACACTCACAATTACATCAAAATCTTTGCAATCAAAATCCATAACAAATTTATCCGCATCTTTCATCCATAAATACGCAGAGGAAAGAGGATCAATGCACGCACTGACCACGGTCTTGCCCATTTTTTCAAGAGCATACCTAAGCGCCAAATTACTTCCAACAGCATCTCCATCAGGACTTCTATGTGAAATAATACAGATTTTTTCTGCCTCCATTAGAACTTTTTTTGCCTCTATGAATTTTTTCTGCATTGTTTTGGTAAAGGTACAAATTCTAACATCAATTTTTCGCCAAAGTGAACCCTTTGTAGTACACTTCGAGTTGCATTAGATGAGAAGCGTTTTATAGCCAGCATTTTATGACACCAAAGCCATCGGTGGGTCAAATCCAGGCCTCAATTCAGGCCTTTGCAAAAACACAAGGATTCGATCTGGTAGGCTTTTCCTCAATTTCTCCTTCCACCCAAACCATCACATAAACGAGCTCACCATCTCCTCCACATTCACAGGCTCGGTAGGGACATCCACTGGTCGGCCTTCCCTCAGCCCGATCTCCTGCTCCTCATAAGTCGGCCGCTCATCACGATAAAACAAACCGATCGGGATCTTGTCTCCCCACTCTCGACTCCGATCAATCGCATCGCACACGCCGCTTCCGGGTTCGAACCCTTTCTCATCCTCTAGCCGATAAACGCGCTTATTAAAAAAGTCATAAGTATTGATTTTATTGAAAGTCACACACGGCTGGAAAACATCAATCAACGAAAACCCTTTATGCTTCACAGCACCCACAATCAACGAAGTTAAATGTTTCAAATCCCCCGCATATCCTCGCGCGACATAAGTCGCTCCGGCCCCAATCGCCAACTCAATAGGGTTCACCGGGAGCTCAATGGCTCCGGCTGGAGTTGACTTTGTCTTGGTCCCCCGGTTAGAAGTCGGAGAAGTCTGCCCGGTCGTTAGTCCATAAATTTGATTGTCCTGAACAATATAAGTCATATCTAAATTTCGTCTCATTGTATGAATAAAATGTCCCATTCCAAGCCCATAGCCATCACCGTCTCCACCAATCGCAAAAACAGTCAGCTCAGGATTCGCAAGCTTAATCCCTGTCGCAACAGGTAAGGGCCTCCCATGCAGTCCCTCAAACCCATAACATTTTACCCAATGAGGAATCTTCGAGCCGCACCCGATCCCACTCGAAATCACGGTACCGGCAGAACCTAGCCCAAGCTCAGTCATCGCTCCCTTTACAGCGGCTTGGATTCCGTAATCCCCACACCCCGGGCACCAATTTGGATTTTGTCTCGTATTCATAGCTTAGCCAAAGCGTTAATAATAAAATTACTATCCATCTGCCTTCCGTCATATTTCAAAATTTTCGCGCCAGGTCCGCCCATCGCGCCAGCCCCCGAGGGCCCGCCCCCAAACCTAAATCCAGTCTTCTCAGTAATAAGTCCTCCCAACTGTCCACCAAAATTTTGCTCAACAAGTACAATTTTTGATCCCGCATCCACCGCCGCGCTCAAAATTTCAAGCACACGATCAGCATGGAAAGGAACCATATATTTAATCATCAAAATGTTTGCTTTCACAGGGCTCCCTCCAACCCCGGCCTCCATCTTCTCCAAAACTTCCTCCAACACAGGCTTCATCGATCCCCACGAAATAAATGTAATTTCGGCCTCAGCCTCACTAGCCCCCATCAGCTCAGGAGCAGGTAATTCAGCCAGAAGGGAATCCATCTTCCTCATTCGTTTGTCCATAAGTAAAATGCGACTCTCACGATCTTCCTCCAAATCCCCAAACTCATCAGTTTCATAACTTGTTGCAACATGACATCCATCAGAGGTCCCGGGCAATGTCCTGCCGGAAACGCCATCTTCACTGTCCGCATATCTTTTGAAAAATCCGCCATCAGAAGCCGCAGAAGCCCCCGCACTGTCCAAAATTTTTCCTCTCTCGATTTTTCCCGCCGCGCCAGCGCCAGCCCCGGCCTCAGCCCCAAAAGCTTTCCTCGAAACAGTGCTTTCTGATAAATATTTATCAAGAAGAACCATCACGGGAATTTGATATTTTTCAGCATAATTAAAAGATTCAAAACCCATCTCAAAACATTCTTCGGCGTCTCCGGGCGCCATGATAAGTCTAGGGAAATCTCCTTGCGAAGCATGCATGACCTGTCTCAAATCTCCTTGCTCGGTCCGTGTAGGAAGTCCAGTGGAGGGACCAACCCTCTGCGAATTAACAACAACACAAGGAACCTCGGCACAACCTGCCAATCCAATCATCTCTGTCATTAAAGCAAACCCGCCACCAGAAGTAGCAGTGAGGGCTCTCGCTCCGGCAAACCCGGCCCCGATAACCATGTTTATAGCGGCAAGTTCATCCTCTGCATGTTTCATGACGATCCCGAATTTCTCACTCCATGCCACCATCGTATGCATAATCGACGAAGCTGGGGTCATGGGGTAGGCGGCAACAAATTTGCACCCTCCCGCAACAGCTCCGACACAAAAAGCATCATTTCCATTCAAAAGCATCTCTCCGCTAAACCCCTTCCCCCCTTCAAATTCAAACCGCGCCTTAGAAACAAACCCAGCACCGGCATTCAAAGCTTTCACGTTTGCCTCAACAACCTCGGCACCCTTTGTGGCAAATTTTTCTTTCAAAGCCTTCTCCAAAAGTTCAACTCTAACGCCAGTCAAAGCCAAAACAACTCCCAAGGCAACAGTATTTTTATAAATCTCCCCGCCAAGCTCTTTGGCAGTACCAGAAAGATCTGCCCCCAAAAACTCAACGCCAGTTCCAGCCTCTAAATCAGAAACATCACAACAAGCAGAGTCATAAACGACAATCCCTCCCTCGCTCAATTCATTCAAATGCTCAGTAACGCTCAATTTATCCAGAGCAACAACGACATCAACAGTTTCATCATGACACAAAACTTCTTCAGCATACGAAAAACGAACCCGGTTGTAATTGTGCCCGCCACGAATCAGCGACATGATTTCATTAGCCACCACGACCGAAGCGCCATCGCGGTTCAGCGCTTGCCCCAGTAAAGCTCCGGCACTTTCTATGCCGGACCCCGCAGGTCCCCCAATCAAAATGTTCAAAACTCGTTTTTTCATACTAAAAACAATTCTAACACTCCCCCATGGTAAAGAACAAGTCACTCAATCTATTCAAGTATTGCCTGATATATTTCATTTTTTTCAAACTCCTCAAATCATACGCACTTCTCTCAACCCTTCTGCTCACCGATCGACAAACATGCAACCTCGCAGACAACTCCCCTCTTCCCCCGGGCTTAACAAATCTCACACTCTTTTTTTCAGCAATAAACGCGTCAATCATCTCTTCAACCCACGCAACATCTCCATTCCCAATTTTTCCAAAATCAGCCCCGGCCAACTCAGCCCCAATTTTATAAACGTCATCCTGGATCCTGTCCAAAATTACCAAAAACTCCGCATCCCGGCCGATAGATCCATCACAAGAACTCTTCGCCATCCCAATAAAGCTATTCAGCTCATCGAGCTCCCCCAAAACACAAATCAAAGGAGAATTTTTTCGGCAAACTTTCCTGTTTATAGTCCTGGTTTTACCGTCATCCCCGGCCTTCGTATAAATTTTTACCGTATCAGCCATAAACCCAAAAGATTTAAAAGTTAGACAACCACCATTTTCCCACATACAATAGAAAAAAGCCAAATATAATCTTTATCTCTAATCCTATGGTCAAAAAACTACGCAAAAAAGCTCGATCAGCGCGCAAGCTCTTCACTCTTCGCCGCGACCCCGACTTAATAAGAGAAGTCCGCAATTTAGCAGAATCAGAACGTTCTCTCGAGCTCGCACTGGCCAAGGAAATCCGCCTTCTATCAAAAGAAATTCAAAAAATGAAAAAAATGGAGGTAATAAAAATCTTCCGCCATCCCTGGAAATTCCTCGGACTCTCGATGGTAAAAGGTATAATGGTCGGGTTTGGTTCAGTCCTCGGAGCGACAGTATTCCTTTCGATTTTTATATACATTCTTGCCCAAATAAGCTTAGTGCCGATAGTCGGAGACTTCGTGAAAGATGTGATGTCCAGCATAGAATCAACAACACAAATTCAAGAATCAAACGGTCAAGACGGAGGAATCTTCGAACAATATCACAAGGCACAGGAAGAAATAGGAGAAAGCTCATAGAACTTCAGCCTGATAAGTCTCGATCACAAGGCCATCTTTCGACGACAATCCCGCTTTGGTGCACAACGAATCCAAAAATCGCTCCTTTAATTCATCTTCCGAAACCCCGTCCCCCATCTCCTGCTCAAAATTTTCCCAAACTTGTGGCAAGTAAGTAGCTTTCGCAAAACCTTTTGATAAAACAACTCCATCCACTCCAACTCTCAACTTCGACTTCAAATCATTCAAGTCCTCAAACTCCAGTTTCTCAGGTACTGACAAAACAGAAATTTCAATATCAGTATCAGCGAATTCCTCCTTTGTCAGCGGATCAAATCGAGGATCACCAAAAGCCGCACTTTCTGCATTCTCACGCACGCCAAGCCCCAAAGGCAGGACTCCCTCAATATGCCCGATGCATCCTCGGAGTCTACCTCCAATTCCAAGTGTCACAAAAACTCCTCGCCTTTCACTCAAAATCTTTGCGTCTTTTCCTCCAGGCATTTTCATCTCGTCCTCTGGGATCCCGAGCTTCGAGGCGATAGTGCTCCGCGCAACGCTCAATAAATATTTTCTAACTTTTTCGCTTATAAACATGATCCAAACAGTTAAGTTACTTAACAAACGCAACGCTTCCATACCCCACGACACTACTCTTGTCGCCAGCTGTATCGCCGGAATTTTTGTAATTCAGCAAAGTAGGCTTCCACCCCAGTTTCTCGGCCAAGAACATCATTGTCAAAATCCCTTTTACGCCACAAGCATCACCTCTTTCAATAACTTTTTCAATATCCATTCTCGCAATTGCATCCAGAGTTTCCCCGTCAATTTTCTCGGCCTCTTCATAGCTCAAAAAATGACTTAAATCGCTAGACACGACAGTAATAACATCATCTCTCGCCGCAAATTCAGCTAACGCTGAAGCCAGGAAGTCTGGTCTCACTCCACCACACACAACCGGATACAAAATAAATTTATCCAAAACAACCTGCAAAAACGGGACCTGGACTTCCAGAGAATGCTCGTCAGTATGAGCTTCCGGCACCGCAAACAAAACGTCATCGCCAGCGCCGTCCCCCTCGCCGCCTCCAACCTCTTCCCTCACATCCTTCACCCGGACGTCGCCCAACGGAGTCTTCCAAACGCCATCCGGAAACGGAGCCGCTCCATTAAAAGGGATGTGATGCGACGGGCCCAAAAGTAAAATTTTCCATTCAATGTCCTTAGGTAACCTCTTCAATAAACGATATCCATATGCCGCCACCCCTCCACTGTATATGTAGCCTGCATGAGGAACAACGATTCCACGAACATCTTTGCCGCCCAACTCTTTTTGCGCTTTCTCCGAAAACTCCGATGAGGACACATATCTCAAAATATCCTGCTTAAGCCTATGGGCATCCCCAGGATAAAATTGATTCGCAACTGCAGGCTCACGTATTTGCATAGCATTTGGAATATATCATACGAATCTCCCGAACTTAAGTAGAGCCATTACTTGAGCCCGAGCTCAACTAAAAACTCCCCCAACCTCCTCTCCACACATCGGGCACTTCCCTTCCGCGACCCGACACACTCGACAATCCATCCTAAATCTCTCAATAACAACCTCTCCGCATTTAGGGCACTCAGTGTCCTCATGCCCGCCCATCACATTCCCTGTATACACATATCGAAGCCCGGCATCCTTCCCAATTTTCCACGCACGCTCCAAATCTTCCTTCGAAGTCGAAGGTCGATCCATCATTTTGTAGCACGGATGAAACGCCGTGACATGCCACGGAATATCAACAGACAGTCCGGCAATAAATCGAGCAATATCATTCAATTCCTCAGATGAATCATTCAAGCCCGGCACGACCAACGTCGTGATCTCAATCCAAATTCCCATATCAAAAGCCCGGCGAATAGTCTCCAGCACTCCTTCCAATTGAATTCCGCAAACATCACGATAAAAATCGGCGCTAAAAGATTTTAAATCAATATTCATCGCATCCAGCCAGCCATCGCAAGCTTCCAAAACCTCCCTGCTCTCGTAACCACTTGTCACGAAAATATTTCGGATCCCTTTTTCTCTAGCCAAAACTCCTATATCTCTGGCGTATTCAATAAAAATCGTTGGCTCATTGTATGTATACGCAATCGCGGGGATCTCTCCTTCCTCACAAATCTCCACAACCTTCTCAGGAGGCATTTTCTCCTGCCCCATAGCAACGCCTTCATCAAATTCAAGGTCAGGCCTGACATCTCCCCCGGCCATCCCGTAAGTCAATCGTCCCTCACACAATTTCCCCAAAGCCTTTCGTCGGGCTTCCGGCTCTTTAACTTTTCCTTTTAAAATTTTCGTAGACTGAGAAAGATCCCAATTCTGACAAAACTTACAACTCAAATTACACCCTACAGTACCAATCGAAAAAACTTTCTGCCCCGGCAAAAAATGATACAACGGCTTCTTTTCCACAGGGTCAACATGCACTGCCGCAGGATATCCATAAACCATCAAATGCAATTTCCCGCCCTTATTCAAACGTACTCCACATATCCCGGTCTCTCCATCGGGGATCGAGCAATAATGTTTGCACGCCATGCACCGGGTTACTCCCTCTCCGCCACCCTTTCCAGCATCCAATTTTTCATAAAACTCACAGTGATGCATAGTTAGTTTTTGTGTTTAGGGTAAACAAAAACAAAATAAACCAACGCTATCAATACAGGAATAACCGACAAAACCTGTCCCATCGTCATTCCAGACGACCATCCTCCGGACGCCTCAAGGACTTGATACTCCTTCAAAAACTCCACGCCGAATCGGCTCAAAAAATACAAAGCAATAAACAAAAACATAAACAAATATGGTTTCACCCAACTCTTCAATCGCCCGTCAGCTTCCTTCCTTCGAAGCCACAACACCAGCAACACTGCGAAGACTCCCCACGCCAGCAGCGCTTCATAAATTTGCGATGGGTGTCTCGCAAAACTCTCTCCACGCACCCCGAACACAACCCCCCAAGGCAAATCGGTCTTCCGCCCAACAATCTCAGAATTAAAAAAATTACCAATCCTCACAAATCCCGCGACCATAGGCATCCCCACGGCCAAAATATCAATATATTTTCTGAACGCAAAGCCGCGACGTTCATTCCCGCCCCAGCGCCGCCACGCCCAAAACAATACATATGCCAAAAACAATCCAATAGTAGCTCCATGACTCGCCAATCCCCCCTTCCAAATCTTGAAAATCTCAACTGGATGAGAGAAGTAATACGAAGGATTATAAAACAAAACTTCGCCTAGCCTGGCACCAATAACCAATCCGAAAAACAAAAACACAATCACTAAATCGAAATCCTCCAAAGGCCATTTTTCGCGCTTCCATAACCACCTTGTCAAAAAATAACAAAGCACGACTCCGGTGGCGAACATCAAGCTGTACCACCGTATCTCAACAGGTCCGATCTCAAGTGCAATTCTCGAAATATTATGAACAAACATGCCAATAATATAGCACACAATCTTGCGAACCAATCTACATAAAATTTTAATTTTACCCTTGCCCACAGCGTTTCAAAGCGTATAATCCCCCGAGATCGAAAATTAATCTTAAATACAAGATCTATGCTTACACGACTAGTGGAACGCCATCCAAAGGCAGCAAGGTACATCTTGCCGATCGCAATGACAATGATGATTCTTGCGGTTCCTGTCTTCGCAAGCGAAGGCGGTGCGGAAGGTGGTCACGGAGGAGCAATTCCTCTAACTTTTCTCTGGCTTGCTATCCTTTTTGTACTCAGCAAGCTGGGAACTTTGATCGAAAAAATTGGTCAACCATCAGTACTTGGTGAAATCATCGTCGGTGTCATCCTCGGAAATCTGGGCCTTCTAGGTATCCACTGGTTTGATCCGGCGGCAACAAATCAATACCTACTATTCCTAGCGGAATTCGGTGTTGTCCTCCTTCTTTTCCGTATCGGGCTGGAATCAAATATCAAAGAGATGAGCAAAGTAGGTGCGCAAGCATTTGCGGTTGCAATCATCGGTGTCGTCCTTCCGTTTTTAGCAGGTACTTACGCGGTTGGTGAATTGTTCTTTGCGGACGCAAGCTTCCCAACAAAACTTTTCATCGGTGCCGCCATGACGGCGACATCAGTCGGAATCACGGCGCGCGTATTCCAGGATTTGGGTAAACTCCAAACAAAAGAAGCCAAGATAGTTCTCGGCGCGGCAGTTATCGACGATATTATGGGTCTTTTGATTCTTGCGATAGTGAGTTCAATAGCGGCATCAGGCTCATTGGCGGCCGCAGACATAGCTATCCTTTCAGCAAAAGCAATAGGATTCTTGGTTGCAGCAATAGCAATCGGACAATTAGTGGCTCCATTAATCGGAGGATTCCTTTCAAAAATTCATACAGGTGTCGGGATGAAATTAACATTCGCAATTTCATTCGCGCTCTTGATAGCATATCTCGCCTCAGCAGTTGGGCTTGCCCCAATCGTTGGAGCATTCGCGGCAGGACTTGTGCTTGATCCGGTTCACTTTAAATCATTCAAGAGTCCAGACTATGTTGCGAAAATAAAGAAAAAACTCGAGCCTCTTGGCGAAAAATCTGAAGACGCAGCGGGGCTTCTTCATGGTTTCGATCACAAACACATCGAGGATCTCGTGGACACAATAGGTCATCTATTCATCCCACTCTTCTTTGTGATGACAGGTCTCCAGGTGAAAATCGACGTGCTCTTCGACCCAAAAGTTCTAGCAGTAGCACTAGCGGTTACGGTCCTGGCATTCCTTGGAAAACTCTTAGCTGGTCTTGGAACGTGGGGAGGAACAAAAAAATTAACAGTAGGTTTCGGTATGGTTCCACGTGGAGAAGTTGGTTTGATCTTCGCCAATGTCGGTCTGGCACTTGGAGTAGTAAATGACGAACTCTTTTCAGTGATAGTTGTGATGGTAATCTTCACAACCCTCCTGACTCCACCAATTCTTACTTACCTGCTCAAAAAAGACGACAAATAAATTACAATCAATAAAAGCCCGGTCTACAATTTAGGTCGGGTTTTTTAATTCTCCCCCCTCCAGTTCCCCAATACCACTCTCTACATGCATCAACAACAGTCGGACACTATCACCGACATGCCCAACCCCATTGCTTCCCCCTAAGATTTTATAAATAGTAGAGAAGGCAACGCTAAAGGTCTCAAAAGTTGAAAAGGTAGCCTCTATATCGATAAAAGCCCTGCGAGTACGAGCCAAATCGCTGGCCATGAAAGCATCGTGCAAGTCAGCCTTCAGCATCTCAAGTTTTTCACTCAAGCCACTGATCCATTTTGCATTTCCAGGCAATCTCTTCAAAGTCTCCCCAACACTATCAATCAAATGCTCGGTACTATAAACCCTCATTGCCACGATTGGGTGCATGTCCGAGGGGATCTGTACTTGCTCAGCAAATCCAGCTTCTTCCCTCCCCCCTGCCTGTGATGTTTCTTCAAGTCGGCTCATAGTGCCGGACTTTATAGAAAACAGGGAAAAAAGTCAATCAGGAGTGAACGAGACTAGAACTTGGTTTACTGCCTGCCAGCTTCAAATGCACGATCGCAGGCCTCATCATACTCAGCTTTAGAGCGTGTTGTCCAAACTTCTCCCAATTCATGAGCCTTATCTGGAGAGAGACCTAGTCTAATAAGCATAGGCTCTACGATCTCTACCCTATATCCCTGAATACCATCATGAGTTTCCCATTCAGGAATAGGTTTTTCCTCCCCTTCCTGATATGCAAACATTTGCCCAATATATTGAGCCAATTCTTTGCCAGACAACTCCTCCGACCAATCCTTAGCCGCCTCTTTAACAATTCTGGCATCTCGCACATTAACTTTTTGAATAACAGTAGCGCCAGCCTCGATCGCAGGAAGGGCCGCGCCATATTTTCGGGGATTAACAATGCCAGTTTCATCTCCAGGGCAATCAGCGACCAGAAACACAGGAACGTCATTGTCTATAAGTTGCTTTATAATTGGAGCAAGCCATTTTGGAGAAGTGCCAGTAGCGTAAACGACAAATGTCACAGTTTTTGCGTATTGAGTTCGTAGGGCGAAAACGCCAGGAGTTAAAGTAGGTCTACACATTAATAACGGGGTGTTCGTGCTCTGGATCTTCCACATCGCAAAAACGCAGTCCTTCAGGTCTGGAGAGAGAATCAACTCTATCGACAAGAGAACGATCCGAAAGAACCTCTCTCAGAAGATCCTCATAAGGAGGCAGCTCAAAATTGGTGATTTTTTGAGGTTCTTCAAGCCTGGGCTGGTGAGTATAAGCATCTAACATAGAAGGGAAAATAACACGAAAAAGAGACTTTGTCAATCCCTGGCGGGACGGGGCGCACGAGATTAGAACGTTTTCCGTAGGGCAACGCCTAGAAACCCATTAGGTAGCTTACTCTACATTGAAAGCAAAGGACTTTTGAGACTCCTCGCCTGGGGCAGTATAAAATAGTTCGTATCTTTGAGCATCACCTGCCTCCTGTTTCAACGCTTCAACATTAATTTTAAAATGACCCTGATCATCAGCCTTAACGAGAAGATTTTGAGAAATCCTTCCAGTATCTAGATTTTTTACTCTAAAATAAAACGGCCTGCCAGGGTAACCCTTTTCCGATCCATTATTGCTTTTGTTAACCAAAAAACCATAAACCATATCATTCGCCTTAGAGCCCTGACGTTGATTTCCAGTAAACCTTCCATAATACAGATAAACAAGATCTCGTTGTCCGGCACTCGCATCAAAGCGCATCACAGGATTGCTAGGAGCAATCTTGTCGAAAGCAGAGGATAGCCCAGCGCTTCTGATGATATCCAAAAGCTTTTTATCAAACAGTTCGTTCTCATCCCCTCCCTCATCCAAAAATTTGTAATATGCCACATGCAACTTATGTATAGCACCAGGGTGTTCTTCCTCAATATCTTGCCATAATTTCCCGGAAAAATAGTAACGAATATGGAGCATTGGTGGATAAAAATCGTAAGGAACAAAAGAAAGCTGAGAAACACCACCATCTCGTAAGACTTCATTGACTTGTACGTTTTTAAGTTTATCCCACGACTCAAAACCAGTCTCTTCACATACCAAATTAGAAATAGCAGTTGCCAATCCTTCCTCAAGGAAATTGACCTTTGTATCCCTCGGACCATGCAAAATATGAACAAGTTCATGAATGAGTATCCCGTCAGTTGCCCCCATATCTACAGCGATCTTCCCTTCCCCATAGCTGGACATAGAACTGACGCCCGGAGGGGATTTTGTTGCAAATATTTGTTTGCCAAGATCCTCCGGAATGGGGATGTATTTCTCTCCTATTATTGAAAAAACCTTTGACCATAAATTCGTCAGACGACCAATTTCTGCTTCGGTAAAATCATTATGGAAAACAAACTCAAAAGAACCAATACTCTCAGTAGTTTCAAAGTCTTCCGGGTCATATTCTCGGGAATAAGCTTCGTAGCCCCTCTTTACACTATCTCCAGGAGTAGAAGATTTTTTGGTTTTTGGCGGAGTCCATATAACTTCATCTTCATTTGTTGATCCAGGCGGTCTTTCTGTTTTCTGCAACTTACTACTTTTATGCGTTTCATCCTTTCTGACCTCATCAGAGTCACAAGCAATTCTAGCAGTTCCAGCTGTAGCCAAAACAACCAATGCCGCAACCATGTACCTATTTCGCAGAAGAAAAGTTTTTATACCAGCTTTATCCCCAGTTGCCTCTGGTGGTTTTGGTGCTACACGCGCAGGCTCCAAGGAACGACCTTCCCTTTGCTTTGCCCTATCAAGCCTTCGTTTTTGTGCCTTTTTACCCATATAAATTGTAAATTACAAGGATAGGAATTAAAGCACAAAAAAGACAAGAAGTCAAATAACTAATATCAATGGCGGGAGGGAGTGAACGAGATTAGAGCGTGGTTTAAAACTTATAAATATCCTTCCTGTGCTTGATCGTCAAAATCAAAAGCACGTGCACCCGACCTTTAGAGTCAACGTCAAAGACAGCACGATAGTCCCCTATCCGAAATCGATAAGTACCGAACCGCAAATTTTTTAGCTTTTTTGCATACTTCAATGGGTCACTCTGCCTGCAAAAATACGAAATCTTCTCCAAGATTCTCTTCGCGTCCTTTTTATTCAAAGACGCTAAATCAGAAAAAGCCTTTTTTGTGTAAACAAGTTTATGTGTCATTTAATCCCCAGTTTTTTATATACTTCACTTTCTCCGTAGGTTTGCCCCTTTTTAACCTGCTCACGAGCCTCCTCAACATCTTTGACCAAGTTCTCCAAAATCATTTCCTCTTCATCAATCGGATCAACTTTGAAAATGGGGACAGTATGGTGCATAACAATGTAACTGATATTCTTTTCTCTAGCCTCTTTCCAGATACTCGTTATATTCTTGCGAAAATCCTTTATGCCGATGATTTTTGTAGTCATAGCGAAAACAAGTTAAGGTTACAACTAAAGTGTACACTTTACAAGAGGGGTTGTCAACATCTTTCATGGCTCACAAGCTTCATTTGAACAAACCTAATACCATTTTTCTCTTTAACAATCCCTTTCCCAACCTTTACAAACCCAAGCTTCTCGTAAGCACTCACAGCATTTATCGAAGAATTAACAGTGATCTTTTTCAAATCCGGATTATTCTTCCTGCAAATACTGATCATTTTTTCAACAAGTTTTCTGCCAATCCCCTGTTTTTGATATTTAATATCAACAAAAAATACCGATATATGATCAAAATCTCTTCCTTCAATTACACCAACAAGCTTTTTCTTTTCAGTATCTTCAGCCACCAAAATAAACCTGTTCTTATAGTCCTTCAGTCTCTCTTTTATGTCTTCAGGTTGAATGATTCTATAAACCTCCTTTATGCCCTCCTCGGTCATACTGTAAGCAACCTGTTTGTCGAAAGTCGGCTTCACAATCTTCTTTACCTGGCTTTCTTCTCCTTTTTTTAATTTGCGGATTTTTATCATGCCAAGCCCACTGTACAATAAAAAGGATGTCTTGTAAAGAAATGGCGGGACCGAAGGGACTCGAACCCTCGACCTCCTGCGTGACAGGCAGGCGTTCTAACCAACTGAACTACGGCCCCGTGTTTTTAAAGTTCTACCTCATGGCAACTTCGCAACGACTACAAGCTACCATAAAAGCACGAGGAATTTAACCAATTTTCACCCTAAACACAAGGGGATTTTTTCTTCTTACCCCGGATACTCTCCCACCCCTACCCAAAACCCTCCCTTTATGCTAAACATATCACGCGACAAAAACACATCAATTAACACGAGATAGGACATGCGCATAGGAATAGACTGCAGAATGTTTCAGAAATCGTTCACGGGCATCGGCCGTTACACTTACGAACTCGTAAACACTCTACAAAGCCTCTCTAAAACTGACCAACAAGCACAAGCACATGAATTCGTTCTGTTTCTCAACGACCCTGAATACTCGGACTTCACTCCACCTTCATCAAATTTCAAAAAAGTTCTGGCCTCGGCCCCTCACTACTCTCTCGACGAACAAACACGATTCCTCAAAATTCTAAACGCGGAAAAGCTCGACCTCATGCACTTCACTCATTTCAACGCGCCAATCAGGTACAAAAAGCCATTCGTAGTCACGATCCACGATCTGACGCACACGCTTTTCCCCGGCCGAAAAATGCGAGGACTTCCATATAGGCTGGCATACAAAGCAGTAATAAAAAACGCAGTTAAAAAAGCGAAACGCGTAATAGCTATTTCAAAAAACACTAAAAACGACCTCATAGAAATCCTCCGCGTACCCTCTTACAAAATCGATGTAATCTACGAAGCCGCAGGCTCAGAATTCCGCCAAGTCCGCCCCGAAGATCTCGGAACCACAGCAAAAATCATCAAAGAAAAATACAACATCGGCCCTCCATTTCTTCTATACACCGGCGTTCATCGATACCACAAAAACCTTCCGCGTCTCATCGAAGCTTTTGCAAAGCTGGCGCAAAAACACCAAGTACTCAAGTTAGTAATGACAGGAAAGCCAGACCCTCTATACCCCGAAGCCCAACAGAAAGTCGAAGAACTCGGCCTCTCCCAAAGCGTAGTATTCCCCGGCCTCGTCTCAGAAGAAGAGTTGATAGCACTATACAACCTGGCAACAGCCTATGTTTTTCCATCTCTATATGAAGGTTTCGGTCTTCCGGTGCTCGAAGCAATGCAATGCGGAACCCCAGTAATAGCTTCAAACACATCAAGCATTCCCGAAATCGCCGGCAAGTCAAAAGACGGCACCCCGAATGCAATCCTCTTTAATCCCGAAGAGCCAGAAGACATGGCCGAAAAAATCGATCAAGTTCTCACCGACCCCAATCTCCAAATAAAACTTATAGAAAAAGGACTTTCTCGCGCCAAAGATTTCTCTTGGGAAAAAATGACAAAAGAAATTCTCGCATTATACAACCAACAATGACATTCACTCCATTTCAAGACTCTCTCCAAAAAACCGCCGCTCGCCACGGGCTCGCTCGCGAATTCAGAGCAATTAAAATCTGCAGAGCATTCGACGCGCTACTTCCGGAACTATTTCCCGACCAAAAAGAAGCCGCAACCCAGGCTCTTCGTGCCCAATCATACAAGCAAAACACTCTCGTAATCTCCGTCCCAAGCTCAACTTGGGCAAATGAAATAATGATCCGAAAACACAAAATTCTTGAAGAAATAAATACTCGTCTCCCCCAGCAAGCAGGCAAACCTCTATTAAAAGACATAAAAACCCGGATTTCACCTTGACTTCAAAATCCCTTTCGATACAATAAACCCCGCTTTATCTGATAATCAAAGAAATTTGTTAAAGCTACGATTGCAACGCAGAGGAAAGAAAGGTCAGCCGCACTTCCGGATCGTCCTTCAAGAGCACACTAATGCTGTTAAGGGAGAAGCTAAAGAGGTAATTGGATACTATCAACCAGCTTTAGATCCAAAAGTTTTTAAAGTTGACCAAGAAAGAGTCAAATACTGGATGTCTATGGGCGCAAAGCCCTCGGACTCTTTGGCAGTTTTGCTAAAGAAAGAAGGAATGGAAGGTATGGACGAATACATAGAACCTAGAAATAAGAAAAGAAAAAAGAAAGGAGCAGAAGAAGAAAAATCTGAAACTCCAGCTCCAGCAGCAGCAGCGCCTGCACCAGCAGCAGAAGCTCCAAAAGAAGAACCAGTGAAAGAAGAAGCCCCAGCTGAACCGGCACCGGCAGAAGAAGCTCCAAAGGAAGAACCAGTGAAAGAAGAGGCTCCAGCTGAACCAGCACCGGCCGAGGAAGCTCCGAAAGAAGAACCAGTGAAAGAAGAAGCTCCAGCTGAACCGGCACCGGCAGAAGAAGCTCCAAAGGAAGAGCCAGTGAAGGAAGAGGCTCCCGCCGCAGAAGAAACCCCTCCAGCGGAGGAAGAACCAAAACCTGAAGCAAACTAAAGATAATCTTTACACCTAACACTTGTACCATGACAGATGACACAACAACTCCACAAGATAACGGAGGAGGAGAAGATCTTGAGTTTTTAGTTTCGATGGTCAAACAAATCGTTGCTAATCCTGATGACGTTGAAGCCGAACGGAAAGTCGACGAGATGGGAGTTCTTTTGACTCTTAAGGTCAACAAGGAAGACATGGGGCAAATCATCGGGAAAAGCGGGCAGACTGCAAAGGCTCTCCGCATCCTTCTTCGCGTGATCGGCTCAAAAAACAACTCACGTGTCAACTTGAAGATAGTTGAACCTGAAGAAGCTTAAGGTATAATCCTTAATGGCTTTTAAAAATAAACCCATAATCCAATGGCTAATAAATCTATAGTAGAGGCTGCTCAATCTTATGAAGTCCTGGAAATTGTAAATCGCGGTTTCGCATACGCGATCATAATTGCAGGATTTTTATCTGTTATATTCATCTTTATTGGTGGTATTTCATTTATCCTTTCAGGAGGACAAGAAGAAAAAATCAAGCAAGCCGTCTCAACAATAAGATATGCAATTATTGGACTAATCGTCACGGTACTCGCCGTAGTGATAGTAGGTACTGTCGGAAAAGCGATGGGATTGGACATCATAAAATACATCAACTTCGGTGATATTCTCGACACAATCACAAGCGTAACTTCAGGAGGAGGCGCAGGTGGACAGTCTTTGGACTAATAGCATTTTCTTCTATCGAGGCTTCCAGAAGTTCTTTTTCCCCATGAGTTCATACTCTGATTTAGGGGTTAGGGTGAAGAAGATAAGAAAATGTTCTGCTATTTTTTTTTAAGGATCATGATCCTCGAAAACTGAACAGTTGATCATGATCAACTGTGAAGATTAATAGCAACATTTTTAAAAATTCTTCCCCTAACCCCTCACAGATTCCAACCCGGAGTGAATCATGTTTTTCCAGTCGTAAGGAAAATTATACGTTTCCAGCGCCCTTACCAGTCCGGCAAAAATCTTCCAATGATCCGCATTCTCAGAATCACTGTAAACAAATCCATTGCCCGTTTCTTTGTTGGGGTCATAGTTCTGAATTCCTTCCCGTTCATGGCTAACAGGGATAACTCCGTTCAGGAATAATTCCTCTAGGTCATTAAAGGGCAAAGCAACCATCATATCAGCCGCGGTCAAAAGTTCTTTCCGACTCTCCTCGCTATACGGGATATAATGTACATGAGCAAAAGAAAACGAATCTAAATCCGTGTCGGCCACGACAACAATCTCAACGTCAAGTGCCCCGCTTCCCTCTAGAAACTTCCCTATTACCTCTTTCTTGTCATCAGGCAATTCATTGTCAATCACGAGTCCAATTAGGGGCATGGAATGCTCAAAAGACAATTTCTGGCACAAGGTTTTCTTCGCGACCTTCTTGCTTTTAACGAATTCTGATAGTAGTTCTCCTCCCATTTGTTTTGATTTTTGTATTTAAATAATCTTTAAATTCTACCATAAAACCCCCTAAAAATCCACTCCCTGTGTATTGACAGTAGAGGGGAATGATGTGCTAAGATCAAACCCGTAAAACAACCAAAAAAACGCACAAATATGCAAAAATTATTCCTCATAGACGGTAACGCAATAATTCACAGGGCATTCCACGCAATTCCCCACTTTTCAACCTCAAAAGGCGAACTCATAAACGCTGTATACGGCTTTTCTTCAATGCTTTTAAATATAATAAACAATCAAACTCCCGAGTACATAGCCGTCTCATTCGATCGTCCAGCAAAAACTTTCCGCCACAAAGAGTACAAAGAATACAAAGCTACACGCACCAAAGCCCCCGACGAACTCTATGCTCAAATCCCACGCATCAAAGAAGTTGTAAAAACTTTCAATATCCCAATCTACGAAATCGACGGCTTCGAAGCAGACGACGTCCTTGGAACTCTAGCCAGACAGGCAGAAGAAGCTCCGGACGAACTAAGTACATACATTGTTACCGGCGACATGGACACCCTCCAGCTTGTCACAGACAAGACCTCGGTGTTTGCACCCCACAAGGGATTTAAAGAGTCCATTATATACACGCCCAATAAAGTGCTCGCAAAACACGGTCTGTCTCCATCTCAAATTATCGACTACAAAGCGCTCAAAGGCGACAGCTCTGACAATATCCCCGGCGTTCCAGGCATTGGCGAAAAAACAGCAGTAACACTTCTCCAAAAATACAAAACTCTCGACAGTACATACGAACATCTCGACGAAATAGTCGGCGCAGTCCACGACAAACTGGCCGATAACCGCGAACAAGCTTACCTAAGCAAACGTCTCGCAACAATAGTCCTCGACGTCCCCGTCGAACTTGAGATCGGGGAATGCAAAACTCACAAATTCGACCAGGCCGCCCTCATAGCTCTTTTCGAAGAGCTCGAATTCAAATCCCTCCTCACAAAACTCGGCAGATTCAATTCCCACTGCAACGCCAAAGTAGAAGTGGAAAAAGAAAGGTCGACACAGCCTAGTTTATTTTGATAGAATCATCATCCTGCGATTTATTCACAGGCTTGGGTCTCGATACTCCTCGTTTTTGAGGGCGTAAGAGATCAAGATGATCCTTGATATTTATCGGTTTGAATAAAGGCAACAAGGAGGTGTTTGCCAATGAGAAGAAGTGCCTGGGTAGTATGCGCAGTTATTGTAGTATCTATTGCAGTTAACTTCGGTTGCTCCGGTAACCCCAACGAGGAGATTACCAACCGGATCGAGGCAGGAGAATTCGAGAATACCCTCGAGGCCTGCCTTGAGCTTGCGGGGGAAGTCGACTACAACAAGGCCTGGTGGGAGAAAGCCGCGAAACTGATCGTGGAAAAAGCTCTTCCACTGTGCGAGGACTCCCAACAAGTCGCCAAATTGATGATGGCGTTTGGGGAGAAGAGGTACTTGCGATTAGAAATTCTGACCAGATGGGCGGAAGCCAATGCTCCCGTTTCCATCCAAGAACTGACGCAACTGGGAACATTCACGTACGGTTGCGGGGACAGAGCAAAAGGATTTCTCAAAAAAATCATCAAAACGGTGGAACACGTCGAGGACATGGACACAGCCGTGAAACTCTCCGAGAGCTCTGCGAACGGGTTGTGTGTGTTGTCGATTGCTACCGAGCACGTGAACCCGAGATGGGTCGACGACTACGTCAAGTGGGCGAAGGCAATCTATGAAGAAGCAGGGATCAGCCAGGGAATAAACGAAGAAGAAATGAGACTGGTGGCCTCTCTCTTCGAGTTCACAAGCAACCCATGCGACATCGCAAAAGTCGCCAAGGAGCTTCGCTACACCGGCAAGATGGAGCTTGTTCTCACCGCGACAAGACTCGCGCAATCGGACGAACGTTACAACAACGTCAGTATGTTCGTCGAAATACTGGAAGCGACAGGAAAATGCGTCATACGACGCAGAGTAATCGAACCTGTCGTTATCGACGCGGCATTCAGTCGCATCGCGAATGCCCAGGAATACAAGGCGCTACACAGTGCCCTGACAATAGACGGCAAAGTTCTTCTGGGAGCAGAATTCGATGCGTGGCAGATCGAAAAGAGCTTGAAAGCCACGAAATCGCTCGCCCGCATCACCCAGAACTGGTCAGGCAGAGCCAGCGAATGAGTCGATCGTGCCAACCGATGAAGTCAAGGAAGAGCCCTCTGAACACACGTTTCAGGGGGCTCTTCTTCGTACAGTCCTTTTTAAATATTAATAATTTTAAAGTAATCGTCATGCTATTTTTGCCCTATCATGATAGGGCAAAACCAAAGCAATCTACACGTAGGTTGCTTTGGCCTATAGCATCGATTCTACTAAAAATTATTAATATTTAAATAATAATAACAACAGCAATTTTGTCAAAAATCAAACAAAAAACGCCACCAAGACACAAAAAAACTTAAGTGCAACTCTGCCGAAAACCCAGGTCCCCAAGCCAATCCTGACCGAATACAAAACTTGAACACCTCCCCTCCCCGTAAAACTTCTGTACAAAAAAAATTGTCACCGCTCATTTTTTTATGTAGTATCCTCCTTGCTAGGCATAGAGCCTATCTTGGGCGAAAAGCCCACAGTACGCGCTAACTAAACAAAAATGGCAAAACCAAGAGTTGTAGCCAGCTTGGATATCGGCAGTTCAAAAATCAGGACGGTAGTTGGAACGCTGGAAGAAGAGGCGGCAATGCCTAATATCATAGGGGTGGGGCTCGCTCCCTCAACAGGTCTTCGTAAAGGTGCGGTTATTGATGTAGAGGAAACTATTAATTCAATTTCAGCATCATTGGAAGACGCAGAAAGAATGGCCGGCGAACCAATAAACCACGTATTCCTCGGCATAGGAGGCAATCACGTCGAATCGATGAACTCAAAAGGAGTCATCGCCGTCGCTCAAGCAGGAGATGAAATCTCAGAAGACGATGTTGATCGTGTTCTCGAAGCCGCGCAAGCAGTTACAATCCCGAGCAACAGACGTATCCTCAGAATAATTCCAAAAACTTTCACAGTCGACGAACAAAAAGGAATAAAATATCCGGTCGGAATGACAGGTATTCGCCTTGAAGTGGAAGCACACATCATCACAGGACTCGTTCCAACAATCAAAAATATAGAAAAATGTGTCCTCCAAGCAGGAGTCGACATAAATGACATAATCCCAAACAACCTCGCATCTGCCGAGGCTGTTCTTTCAAAACGACAAAAAGAACTCGGAGTAGTCGTCATCGACGTCGGTTGCGGCGGAACATCGGTTAGCGTCTTCGAAGACGGGACAGTTCTGCACACTGCGACCATCCCTGTCGGAGGAGAAAATGTAACCAACGACATCGCGATCGGCCTACGAACTTCAATAGACACAGCAGAAAAAATCAAAATCGAATACGGTTCATGCATCCCGGACGAAGTCGGTGAACGCGAGACCATAGACCTCTCACTCATGAGCAAAATCGACACCCACACAGTATCAAAAAAGCAAATGTGTCAGATTATCGAAGCTCGCTTTCAAGAAATTTTTATGCTCGCCAAAGACGAGTTAGCAAAAATACACAGAGACGGAATGCTACCTGCCGGAGTGATCCTCACGGGAGCAGCCGTAAAAATCGCCGGAGTAACAGATCTAGCACGCGAAACACTAAATTTACCAGTACAAATTGGATTCCCTCAAAATTATGACGGAGTAGTCGACAAAATCGACGATCCAGCATACGCAACAGCAATAGGACTTCTCATTTGGGGTTCAAAATTCGAGGGAAAATCATACGGAGGACCAAAAGGGTTAAACTTGAAAAAAAGTGTAGGCAGCATGAAAAGATGGTTCAAAGGGCTTGTACCTTAAAATTTCGTACGACCGAGGGCTTTAGGTTTACCAGAAAACATTCCATGCAACTTGGAAAGTCAAACCAGCGACCCTTGTTCGCAAACCTATAACCAAGGGTTGACAACCTGTCAAACCATAGTTAATAATTAGAAACCTAACCATATATTAAAATAATTTCTCACCCATCTATACCATGTCAGACGAAAATACAACAAACAACGAACAACCTAGACAAGAAAAAACAAATCCAGACATAGATTTAAAGAATCTATTTTCTGCCGGAGGAGGATCTCCAAAAAAACCTAGAAAGACAATGGAAATCACCCCCGAAATTACTCCGGTCGCAAACATAAAAGTGATGGGTATTGGAGGAGGAGGAGGAAACGCGCTTAACCGAATGATAAAGGCCGGACTCAAAGGAGTAGAGTTCATCGCTATTAACACAGACGCACAAGCGCTCTACCACAACGACGCTCCAACAAAAATCAACATTGGCCGCTCAACAACACGTGGTCTTGGAGCAGGAAGCAACCCTGACATAGGTAAACAAGCAGCCGAAGAATCAATGGAAGAAATCAAAGAAACACTCGAGGGAACAGACATGCTTTTCCTCACTTGTGGACTCGGCGGCGGAACCGGAACAGGAGCCGCGCCAGTCATTGCTGAACTCGCAAAAGACATGGGAATCCTCACAGTAGGCGTGATGACAAAACCATTTGGTTTTGAAGGACACAGACGAAATCAGCAAGCACAAGACGGAATGGAAAACCTCCGCAACAAAGTTGACACACTAATCACAATCCCAAACGACAAAATTCTAGCGATTATCGATAAAAAAACACCTCTCAACGATGCTTTCGCGGTCGTCGACGACGTCCTCCGCCAAGGTGTCCAAGGTATAGCGGACTTGATCACCGTTCACGGAATGATCAACGTCGACTTCGCCGACGTCAAAACAGTCATGGAAAACGCAGGTTCTGCGTTGATGGGTATCGGATACGGGACTGGCGAAAGCCGAGCTTCAGAAGCGGCCAAAGCCGCAATCGAAAGTCCACTTCTCGAGATGTCAATCGATGGTGCTCGTGGTGTTCTATTCAACATCACTGGTGGCAACGACCTATCTATGTTCGAAGTTGACGAAGCCGCTAAGATCATCACTGAAGCCGCAGATCCTGAGGCTAACATCATCTTCGGTGCAGTCATCAATGACTCATACACCGGCGAGATAAAGGTCACAGTTATCGCGACAGGCTTCGATATGGATTCAATCGAACGTCCGCAAGTCCGCGCGCATACTTCGTCACTCGACACATCAACTCCAGTAAAAGCCGCAGAAAACGAATACGATATCCCGGCATTTATTAGGCAGAAGATGAATTAATTAGTTAAGTTCGGACTTAACTAATGGCCCTACTTGAGTTCGGGACCTAAACCTATAGAAGCAGTGTTTTCACAAACCTTTATTCGAGCTTTCACTGGATTATTTGCAATGTACCTCTCTAATGTGCGTAAATATTCCAATTCAGTAACCGCCTTGGATTTAAATCTGCTATCAAAAACAGGCCCTCTTCTCCTATATTTTATATTAAAATACATAGCATAAGATTGGCACAATTTCTGCATGAATTTACTCACAGAAACAAGCTTAATATCCTTAAGGTAAAAATGAAAATGATTATCCATTAAAGCAAAATGCTTAACATTAACTCCAAATTTCTTGGCATAATAAGCAGTTTTATATTCAAACCTTCGGAAGTCTTTACAATTTTCAAAAATAATCATCCCCAAAAAACCACGATTGTAAACGTGATATGAGAGGCCAAGTTTTAAAGGCGGATTTCTAATAGGCATACTCACATTAAAGCATATAGACCTCAAGTTTTTCTCAAATTCCCCTCAATTTTTTATTAAATTTTTCTAAAATTCCCGAACTTAAGTAGAGGTTATACTTGAGTCCGAACTCAAGTAGAGGTTATAGTAGAGTCCGAACTCAACCAATCAAAATGCACACCTCCCTCCTCAAAAAACAACAGGAAGAAAAATGGGACAAATTTGTGCACGCCCACCCCCACGCCTCTATTCACCAAACCTCAACATGGGCGCATTTCCAATCCAACGTTCCCTCCCGCGACAAATTCTGGATCATAGCGATCACCAACGACAAAAAACAGATCACCGCAGGCACAGTCCTCGTAAAGCACCGACTCCCAAAAGGAGAATACTGCTGGCTTTACTCTTCCCGCGGTCCGCTTCTTTCATACGAAAATACCAAATTAGCAAAACAACAACTAAAAGCACTTCTCAAAGAAATCAAATCCATAGCAAAAAAAGAAAAAGCAATCTTTTACCGCGCAGATCCACTTCTCCCAAAAACCACAAAACCCTTCCCGCGCTTCCGCTCTACCCCATATGGCTTTCAGCCAGAAGATACCCTGATAGTCGACCTAAACCACCCAAAGGAAAAAATTCTCAAACAAATGAAATCCAAAGGCCGCTACAACATCCGCCTCTCTGGCAAAAAAGGAGTTGAAGCAATAGAGGTTACAACCCCAGTACTTCGCGCTGGCAAAAAAGAAACAGTCGACTTAATCCGAGAATTCCAATCAAAAATTGAATCATATTTCGACATCCTCCAGGAGACCCTAAAGCGTGACAAATTTTACGGACACAGCATTTCCTTCTACAAAAACATGATTGAAAAACTTTCTTCGGACAAAAAAGATATTAATAAAGGTTTCGCAAAACTCTATCTAGCACAGTACACCCCCCCGGAAGTCAGGGAAAAAAAGTACATTGCGGGCATAATAGTGACCTTCTACAAAGACACGGCGATTTATTATTATGGGGCATCCTCAAACGAACACAGAAACGTCATGGCTCCATATCTTCTTCAATGGCACGCAATGCAAGAAGCAAAATCTCTCGGTTGCAAATACTACGATTTCCTCGGCATAGCCCCGCCAACAAAAAGAAAAGTCCTCGGCCGAAAATCCCACCCTTGGCGTGGGGTGACAGAATTTAAGAGAAAATTCGGCGGCGAACACGTCGCATCTGCCCCTGCTCAAGAATTAACCTTCAAGCCTTGGCTCCACTTCCTCTACAAAATGGCCAAAAGACTCCGGAAAATCGCCCGACTATTTAAGTAACAGCATTACTCAAGATTCCTTTTCCATATTCAAACCATCACAAATCATCACTCCCTCTAAATGATCGGTTTCATGCTGTACCACCCGTGCATTAAGTCCCCTCAATTGAAGAGTCAAGGCAGGAAATTCTCGTCCAGACTTTCCGCCTTTCAAAAGCCCCCGTCCATCCAAAAATCGCACAAGTATGTCTCGAGCACGAACCACCTTTACGTAAGTTCCAGGGAGACTTAAGCATCCCTCTTCAGCAACTTCTGCGCCCTCAGGAACGCTCTCTCCCTCAAGGTCCTCCTCCAGTAAAGCCTCTCCCTTCCACGACTGATCAATAATCTCCGGATTAACCATTACAAAAATCATCTCATTATCTGACCCAGCATTCATTCTGCACAAAATTATACGCACATTCTCTCCAACCTGTGGCGCCGCCAATCCAAGTCCTTTTTCGCCCTCCAAAACCTTTTTCATCCCTTTTACAAAATCCGAAATCCCCATCCCGCTCCGAGGCATTTTGAAATTCCCTATCCCGCCGCCGGTTCGAACCTCATCGGATTGACTCCTCAGGACAGGGTTGTCCGCCCCCTTCTCAACCTGTAATTTTGCTATTTTTTTAGCCATGTGGGCCAATTCTAACACACAACTTTATTGAATAAAAAGCCAAAAAATGCTATAATCATTAGAAGTAAATACAAAAATAAACACAAACCAAATGGCCCCACAATCAGGCCAAAATACAGGTTCTCAATCTCAAAGACCACAAGAGACCCCTGCAGGAACTCCAGGCAGAGGAGTGGAGTCGAATATTGAGCTTATCAAACCTGTTACAGATCTAGTTGTACAACGTCTCCGAGAAAAAGGATTGATAAAAACCGCCAACGAAATAGCATCAGAATCTCTTGATGCAAATCACCCAAAAATCATCAAGTTCATCTTAGAATGCGAGGGATTAAAACATGACATCCTCAAAGAAATGGAAGAAGATGGAGCAACAAGACAAGAACTCCAAATAGCCCGAAATTACTTCAGAACATACCTGGAAACTCTCCGGTCGTAACCTGGGTGTAACCTGTCGGAAATAGCAACGTGGCCTCTCGAAGGCTAATAGGTGTTGACATGTTTCCGGATCAATGGTATAAAGGAACACTCGTTTAATAGCCTCATTCCGCCGATTCAGTCAGTTACCATCTGGTTGGAAATAGGCAGGAATGGGCGAAACGAGTGACCATTGACAACTGGCATATGGTTTATAATTTTCTTTTTAATCAACATAGTTGAGCTCATTTGGTGTGTTCTCAAAAGAGTTTTTCTGTCGCCAGGATCTTCCTGGCAGGCCGACAAACCCCACCGCCAAATCGTGTGCTCCTGTGTGATTAACACATAGCTTGCCTCAAGGTTTCTTTGAATGGATTGTCCTTTCAATTAACCCCTTGTGGTAAGTATTTCTTGCAGAAACCACTTTCACGCCTTAACTCGTGTGAATGTTTCTGCACCCCAATTTGTTAGTCCATTCGGGATCGGTCTCTTGGCCGAAACTGAGTGGTATCAAGAAGTGATAGTCCGGCAGTTTAAAACCTGTCAACCGGCGATTGGGCATCGTCAAGCGGCTTAAACCCGCAAAGTCAGAGGAGGCAGGGCATGGTGTCTTGCAACCTCTTATCGTAATAGCAGAAGTTTTAGGAATTGGATCCTCTCATCTAAGACGTTGGCCCGCTTAGAAGAGAGTAGCAGCATCGCTAGGAAATGCGATGTTTCCCCAAAACAGGGGAAAGGAGGTGGCCTATGAGTACTACAATGTCGAAGCAAGATGCAATGGACAGGCTTGAAATCCTCACTACCGAGAAGGAGAGGTTGGAGACCCTCCTCGAAGCAAGGAAAGCGAAGATCAAGGAACTCCATACGGTGATCGCTACTGGAAGCGAAAACCAGAACAGCATGGAAGACCAGATCGAAGGACTCGAGGAAGACGCTGGTCGTCTCGAAGCGGACATTGAGGCACAGAAAGTCACGATCGGAGGGCTTCGCGAAAAGCTCGCTGATTACCAGAAAGCCGACAAGCAATGGTTGGCCGAAAGGGACTCAAAAGCCGCAGAGATCCGCCGCGACGAAGAAGCCCGGGATGCAGAACACGCACGCAACCAGGCTGAACTGGCAGAAGAAGAAGCAGTGGCGCAAGAGAAAGCTGAAGAAGGGATTCTCCGGGGAAAGATGGCAGGCATCGCCAGCATCTTCGCCGGCATCCCGATTGCAATCTTTACGGTACTCTTCTTCTTTGGGAGAGAGATGTCGTGGCATCTGTGGGTCGGAGTCCCGGCTCTCACATGGCTCGTTATCTTCTTTGCCAACAGTCTCTTGGATGCCGTTCAGGCAGCCATCCCTCACGTCAAGGCCCACTGGCGCTGGTTCTCGATTCCTATATGTCTCTTCCTCGGGGGAACAATTGCAACTCTTGGTCTTCCCGAAATGGAAGAATGGCTCCCGATACTCCCCTGGATCATCACGACCCTTGGGTACGGAGGTCTCCTTCTCATACTGGTTGAGGCAGCTCATTGGTATGCCACTGAAGGTGAAGATGAGAGTGCCTCACGGAAAGAGATAAGACGAACGCTGATTTTCCAGGCGGTGATGTCTGTCATCGCAGGGATCTGCTTCATTTTTCTCAACCCGTTGGACCTTTCCATCTCGAACCCCATGACCATTCTGTTGTACATCTGTCTCTCCGTCATCGCGATCGGGGTCCTTGGGATCATCGGCATCGCCCTTCTCTGGCTCTCCCGCAAGGTTCTCCCCAAGCTGATAGCCAGCTTCAAGAGCCTCTTGAGGAAGGAGATCAAGAAGGGAATGATGAGAGACACATCTCTTCATTGGAAGCTCGTACTGGTCGCAGTCGTATCCGTAGCGGTCGGCTGTATAGTAGGAAGCTTCTTCTGGAGTGGGGAAGTCACCGCAAGCGCGATGATTTTCCCTATTACTTTGGCCGTTATATTCATGTTCATTTTCTTCGCGGTAGAGTCAAAGCCACTCCTGGCTGCGAACACTCGCAAAAAGGGCTGGTGGAAGATCTGCATCATTCCTCTTCTGATCGCCACAGTATCGTCCCCCATGACCATTTCGACAGGCTACCACGGGATGACTGCTCGTCAGCGCTTTGAGGACATCAAGACGGATGTAATCGAGGCAGAAAATGCTTTCATGACAGCCGTCAAGCCCGTGCTCAAAAGCCAGCGACAGTTCGTCACTACTGACGAAGAGGTCAGGAAGATTGATCTGGTGACAGCGAACCTGGACAAAGTATGGCTCAAGACTCGGGAAGCTAAGACCCGAGAAGAGCTTGAGTCCGCCGTGGGATCATTCCGGCACTACGGAACCCCGGTTGCCAACAAAATGGGGAAAGAGCTGAGAAAGCTTGACCTCATGGGCAAGGTTCAAGTCCCTCAAGATCCGAGACCGATCGTACTGATCGGGACAGTATTTGGATCTGAGGTCGATGGTGTGCAAAGAGTGGAATGGACGGCCTTCTGGTCATCATTGATACTCACTCTGTTCGTTGAATATGTCGCCTTCATCCTGGCCCTCGCTACAAGAATCTGGTATCTCTTCGTCCGCAAGGAAGGAGAGGAAGAAGAGGTTCATGGTGAGGTTTACGGCTTCGACTGGAACAAAAACCTTTGTCGGGTTGGAGCAAACAGGATACTGGAAGCTGGCGGCAAATTCATGTGCGCGATCGAAAAGGGCGACCGGCTGAACGTCCTCTGGGGAGGAGAAGAAAAGCTCTCGGAGACCCCATGGGAGCCGGAGCCTGGCAAAGGCTTGCCCGGACTAGAAGACGAGAGCGTCGCTACTCCGAAGAAGAGCCTAGTCTGGACCGGGGGAAACACTGTCAGTACTCTCGAGGTACTGGAAGAGGATATGCCAGGATCATTCCTGTGCAAAATCCTTTCCCCGAACCGCAAGCTGACGATCGGATGCAAGGTGGCCATCGTGGCCAACGATACCGAAGATAACACATCCGACCAATTCAGCGAACCGGACCCAGACGTCGTAGACGCCGCCCCCGCAACCTAGAAGTTTTACTACACACATAGAGTACGCGCTTTAAGCCCACGCAACGTGGAGCTTGCGCAACTCTCACACCCACAAGAAGACATCCTGGCGAAATTACACATCGCTGTACTCGCCTTGGTATTCCTTACCATATGCCAGTTGTCTTCTTCCATAAGTTTCACACCTTAAGTCTGAGGTTTATGGGAGAAGAATCAGAAATTTATTGTTCAAGCTCTCCTTCAGTGTGCTTATTTGCTAGAGCCATTCTACATGCGGCATCCATAAATTCAGCAGCACCTGCCATTTCAGGGACAGGAGTTCCCATACTGTCAGCAGTATCTCCTTTGTAGAAATAGTTGTCCTCACCAGCCGCTGCAACATCAACAAAGAATGCTACTTCAGCCGGTCCAAATTTTATACCAGTACGAGGATTGGTGAATTCATAATTTTCTACAGTAACTTTATGAGCAAGTGGTCCGTAATCATCGTCTTCGATAGGCTCAAAAGTCGCTTCGTAAGGCAACATTTTCAAGTCTTCAATTTTTGCTTTTCCGCCATCCACGAACTTTACCCCGTCCAAAACTTCTTTCATCTCGTCAACAGTAGCATCTGATCCAACTACCTCATCATTCCCCTCAGGTTGAGCTAAAAGTTCATACGAATACTTAGATCCCTCGAAAACATAAATTTTAACTCTCAATAGTTTGTCTTGAGCATTCTTATACCTCGCATAAACTTCATCTCCCCAAGAAAGAGGCATACTGTCTTCGCTAACCTCAAACCCAGCATCTCTCAAAGCTTGTACAGATTCAGCCAGTCCTGAAGGAGCTTCTGGAGCCACCTCCTTAGATCCGGCATTCTCCAAAGCTTTATTGTAATCACCCACCCTGTCATTAATTTCTTTATATTTATCCGGCTCAGCCTCCTGCTTAGCGGCTTGTTCAGCTTTCCAAGCAGCCAAATGATTGGCAGCCTCTTTACCGTGCTTTTTCCAGGCCTCCAGGGTTTCATCAACCACTTTCTTGTTGGCCTCAGCCTCAGCCTCAGCCTCAGCCTCAGCCTCAGCCTCAGCCTCAGCCTCAGCCCCCTTCTTAGCAGCTTGTTCAGCTTTCCAAGCAGCCGCATGTTTCTCAGCTTCTTCAGCGGACTTTTTTGCCGCTTCCACAAATTCATCAGCCGCTTTCTGCTCAGCCGCTTTCTTTGCAGCAGCATCCTCTTCCTGCTTCTTCATTGCAAGAAGCAAAGTATAACGATCTTTCTTCCTGTCTCCTTTCTTTTCGGCCAATTTAAGAGTTATTTCCAATGGAAAAAGAGGAGTCCCGTTCGGGTCATCTGATTCAAAATTTTCAACCTTCAAAAGATTCTTAGGAACACCGGCAGTCGCACGTTGCAAAGCAAGTAAAAAATTATAAGCTCCCTTTGCGCCGTAAATATCTGCTCTTTTGAATCCTTTTTCTTTAATCATCTTTTTCCAAGCATCATCTGTAAATTCCGTCATTCCTGCCATAGCTTTAGTGATTTCATGCACTCTATCGGAAGCATCAATGTCATCTCCAAAAAAGTCCATATAATCTACATAAACAAACAAATCCAAAGACAATTGTGCAGCTTCAGCCTTCGCTTGGTACCAATTAACATCCTGGCCACCTCTAACTTCGACAACAATCCCCTCCTTGCTAGAGTGCCTGTTGTGGTTAGTTCGGTCTACACTACCAGTCATTTGGTAGAAATTTTCATTCTTAATCTCCGGATGAGTTATCCCCGCCGGGATTGTATGCTTACCAAGTTCATAATTCACTCTAAACTCAGCAGTAATAGACTCGTCGCCCTCATCCAGTAATTCCTCTCCAGCACTAACCTTGTCGACATTGCCTTTTACAGCTTCAGCAGCCCTTCCGAAAAGATTGCGAAAACGACTTACTTCAGAAAAAGATTCAGATATTCCTTCAGACATAATTTTGTGGTTATTTTTATTTTTTTATTTATTTCACGACTAAATTATACCAAAAAAACGCTCCAATGTAAAGCCCCCACACCCGCAAATCCTCTACTTTTTTAACTCCGCTTCCACAAATCCCCGAAGCTCTCCGTCCAAAACCTTATCCGGATCCTTCTCCTCATACTTGGTTCGATGATCCTTAACCATTTTGTATGGATGCAAAACATACGACCGAATCTGATTTCCCCAACTCATCTCAGTCTTTCCTCCACGTAATTCGGACAATTCCTCAGCTTTTTCCTTCTCCATCAGATCAGCAAGACGAGCCCGCAAAACCTTCATCGCATGTTCTTTATTTTGAGACTGACTTCTTTCGTTCTGGCACGAAACAACAATTCCGGTAGGTTCATGCGTAATTCGCACAGCAGAATCGGTGGTATTCACACTCTGTCCACCACAACCACTCGCCCGAAAAACATCAATCCGTAAATCCTTTTCATCAATTTCCATCTCCTCATCACCTCCCCCAGAAATATCCGGCAAAATTTCAACCAAAACAAACGAAGTTTCTCGAGTATTCCCCGAATTGAAAGGCGACAACCTCACCAACCGATGAACCCCATTTTCTCCCTTCAAATAACCATATGCGAACTCCCCTTCAATCAACAAAGTCACGCTCTTTACCCCGGCCTCATCCCCTCGCGACTGATCCAAAATCTTCACCCCCCACTCTTCATCTCCATGCTGATCAGCCTTTTCCGCATATCGCATATACATCCTCATCAACATTTCCGCAAAATCCTGCGCATCAGTCCCCCCGGTTCCCGCATGTATAGACAAAACAACTCCTGCACGATCATATTTCCCACTCAAAAAGGTCTCAACCTCAAGCCGATCCCACTTTTCCCTCAATTCATCGACCATTTTCTTGAAATCATTCGCAGAATCTTCATCTTTTTCCGGCGAAATCTCCGGAAAAAGCCCGATAAGTTCATCCACCTCACCCAAAATTCCCTCCCATTTCTCGATTGATTTCTGAAGTCCACTCGCTTTTTTACTCACAGCCTGCGCCTTTTCACTATTATCCCAAAACCCCTCCTCCGCCATCTTCGCATTCAACCCCTCCAATTCACTTTTCCGCGCAGGAATATCCCGACTTTCAAAACCTTTATCGATAAATTTCTTAAGCTCTTCCAATTTTGTTTTGTACTCATGCATACCTAGCAATCTACCAAAATTCTGATATATTGTGAAGGAAATTAACCTGGAATTTCCCGAACTCTACTACTATATGTCCATTGCGCGCAAAATACTCTCGAACACAATCTGGCAGGTCGCAGGACGCATGATAATGGCGCTTCTCGCAGTTGTCACTGTCAAAATCGCAACAAACTACTTATCAGTAGAAGGATACGGCGAATACGCGCTTGTATACGAATTCTTGGCATTCTTCGCAATAGCCGCAGACATGGGACTCTTCACTATCGCAGTAAGGGAAATGGCAAAAGACGAAAAACAAATCCCCAAAATCCTCGGCAACGTACTCACTCTAAGAACGATCCTAATAGCAGTAATGATGACCGCCGCGGCGATCACGGTTTTCCTCATCCCAAAATACGAAGGCACCCGCATCCCACTCGGGGTAACAATAGCGACTCTCTCAGTGTTTTTCACAATCCTAAACGGCACCGTAACCTCCGTCCTCCAGACAAAGCTAAAGATGCATCTCTCGTCGATCGCACAAATATCAAGCAAAGTGATACAAGTTGCATACATGCTGTACGTCGTCTTCGTCGCATTTCCGAAACTTGGTCCTGGCGGCACCCCCTCTGACGCTGGATTCTACCATCTCTTGGTAGCAGGGGTCGTAGGAAATCTCGTGATGCTCTTTATTACAAACCACTTCGTCCGCAAAATAACCCCGATCCGCTACCAACTCGACAAAGAAATTTGCAAAAACGTCTTCCTAAAAGCTCTGCCATACGGCATCGCCCTCATCCTAAATACGGTCTATTTCCGCATCGATTCAATCCTAATCTCACTCATCCGTGGACAAGCAGAAGTCGGAATTTACGCTGTTGCAATGCGCGTACTCGAGGCATTCGCGATTATTCCACTTTATTTTATGAATTCAGTCCTGCCGGTTCTCACTAAATCTCTCAAAGAACAAAACGAAAAATACAAACTCATTATCCGATATAGTTTCGATTTCCTAGCGGCCCTCGGTATGCCACTCCTCGTAGGAGCATATGTCCTCGCGTACCCGATCGTGTTTATCGTCTCCAGTCCAGAGTTCCTGAGCAGACTCGACGAAGGTTTCTACGGTTCCGACATGGCCCTCAAAATCCTAATGTTCGCGCTGGTTTTTCAATTCCTCAACACGCTTTTCGCGTTCATTCTCCTCGCAGTCAACAAGCAATCAAGAATTCTCTACATCAACGCCGCCTGCGTCCTTTTCAACATCATTGGAAATCTCCTCGTGATCCCTTACTATGGCTTCCGCGGCGCCGCCATAACCTCAGTTCTCTCTGAATTACTGATACTAATCCTGACCGCTACGGTTGCATACCGCTACCTCAAATACCGAATCAGCTTTGCAACAACTTTCAAAATAATAATCTCCGCCCTACTCATGGGTGTCGCTGTCCACTATCTCCAACCGGTCTCATACACTCTCCTCCAAAATGCCGGAGTCCTTCTCCTCGTCCCAGTCGGCGCAATTATCTACGGTGCCCTTCTTATCCTCACAAGAGCAGTGAACAAGGATATGCTGAAGCTACTGCGGAAGTAATTGTAAAAAGTAGAGTTTAGTTTTATACTACTTCCCTTTTTATAATTAACAAAAAAACATGGCACTACAAGAAATAAACCCACATCTAGAAGAACTCGACGTAGACGTTTTATATCACCTTGGGCTGACAAGTGAGGATGATCTCCCAGGATTATTTGGTGACACAAAATTTGTCTGTATGGGAGGGAGTGGTGAGCGTGCAGAAAAATTTGCTACTAAAATAAGCCAACAACTCGGCCTGCCGATCGAACGCTATTGCAAGGAGCCATCGGAAGGTCAAGAAGAAAAAGAAGACAAGGTTGAAAGCACCAGTGATATTTTGACTGCCGTAGACAAAGTTATCGGAGGAGAATTGAACCTTAGGGAAACAATGAGAAAAATCAATAATTTCGTGGCCACAGAAGCAGGACTTCCAACTCCAATAGGCAAAACCGAACGTTTTGAGCTCTACAAAGTAGGTTCGATCATTGTGGTTTCGCATGGTATGGGGGAGCCTTCGATGCAAATAGAATTAGATGAAGTAACAAAAGTACTACATTACGCTGGCGCTGAAGATTTTGAGTATTTCCGAATTGGAACTTCCGGGGGTGTTGGGGTACCAGCCGGCGGGGTGGTTATAGCGGACGAAGCCATGAATGACTCTTTGGAACCGATACACAAAAAGACGGAAATTGGAAAAGAAAAGGAATACCAAACGCAACTTAACACGCAATTGGCACAAGATTTATTAGCTGCGGCCGGAGACATAAATGCACAAATAGGAAAAACCATGGGAACAGATGATTTCTACCTTGGACAAGGAAGAATGGACGGATTTTTTGATCCAGGTTATACCCTTGAAGAACATTTTGAATTCTTGGACAAAGCTCACGAAGCCGGGGTAAGAAACATCGAAATGGAAGCAACAGCTTTTGCCGCGTTCTGTCTTAGGGCTGGAATTCCTGCAACAATTATATGCTGTGCTTTATTGGACAGACTAGAAGGAGACCAAGTCACCTCAACACCAGAAGAATTAGCAAGCTTTTCAGATAATGCTGAACAAGTGGTCATAAACTACATTAGAAGCCGACTTATCGAAGATTCAATAACTCCCGCCCATTAATAAGGGAAGGGGGAAAAGGTTGAGTAATGTTTTGTTACATTTTGACTCCTCATGAGGAGTCAAAACTGAGTAGCTAAACACGTTTAGCTTCTCAGCCCTGTAACAACATTACGAAAGGTTTTCCCTCTTTCCTTATAATTCTTAAACTGATCAAAACTCGCCGCCGCCGGCGACATAACAACAACTCCTCCTTTACGTGACAGCTTTGAAGCCGCATCCACAGCCTCCGCCAAATCCCCAACAACCACCACTTTTGTAGGACTCGCCTCAGCCCCGCCAGCCCCAGCCCGCCCCAATTTTCCTCGAGCTCCTTCAGCAGATCGTCTCATTTTCTCCGCATTTGCCCCCATCAAAACCACAGCTTCCAGTGAACCGCGCGTCAAAATCTTCCGCGCCCATTCGTTATAAGACAATCCCTTATCATGCCCCCCGGCAATCAAAACAGTCGGCTTATCAAAAGAATCCACAGCCGCCATACTCGTCTGAGGATTAGTAGAAAAAGAATCGTTATAATATGAAACCCCGCGCCGCTTCGCCACAAACTCAATCCTGTGCGGCAACCCCTTAAACTTCTTCACGGCACCACGGATAACTCGCACCGAAACACCAAGCTCAGCGGCGACCACCACCGCCGGACATACATTTTCCAAATTATGCGAACCAATCAACGCAACATCCGCCACTCTTACGACTTTTTTACTCTTGCCACCGGAAACCCTCTTAATCCATCCCTGATCAACATAAGCACCGTCCTCGACTTTCACCCCCTTCGTACTAATATACGCAAGATGACCTTTCACCAACGGCTCATAGTATTTTACATATTCATAATCCTTATTCAAAACAGCCAAATCATTCCCATCTTGATTCTCCAAAATCAACTCCTTCGCATGTAAATACGCCCCGCGATCAGGGTAATAATCCAAATGATCACTCGTAGTATTCAACAAAACCGCCACAGCCGGACTTTTATTCAAATCTCCAAGCTGAAAACACGAAAGCTCCAAAACCACAACATCATTCCCCTTCAACTTGTTCAAAAACTCAATAGGCGGATTTCCAATATTTCCCCCGAGATAAACTTTTCGCGCATCTCGACCCCGACCACCCGCCCCCCGACCTCGTGCCTTTCCCCGACCAAACCCCTTCTTCAAAATCTCATAAATCAAGGTCGAAGTAGTCCCCTTACCTTTAGTCCCGGTAACCCCAATAACTTTGCACGGACAATGGTCCAAAAAATACTGCGTCGGCGAAGTGACTTCGCGCCCAGCTAACCGAGCCTCTACAATAGAAGGATCGTGATGAGCAACCCCGGGACTCCTGAAAATTACGTCAAATTCCTCGAGCCCCTCCAGGTAATGTTTCCCCAACTTAACAGATACGCCATCAGGCATTTTCGCGCCAAGCTTCACTTTCTGATCACACACAGTCACATTTCCATATCCGTGTTTCACCAAATACTCCAGCATGGCCTTCCCCTCGATACCATGCCCAATAACCGCAATTTTGCTCCTTTGATTCATACAAGTTTTATACCAAAAAACATACCCTCTTGGCAAATCCTCTTAAATTTGATATAATATGATAAAGTACGGTTACAAATTATAGATGAATAACAGAAAAAAATGGACAAGTTATCCGAGTGGATTACGCAGACTGTCGAGCAAGGAAATGACCGCCCGATAGAGACGCCCAACCTTCCGAAGAAAAAAACCTCACAAGAGAAAAATTCCAAGAAGACTCCACCTAAAACACACACAAAACAGGCTTTTGCGAAATCGCATACGAATGCGAAATCACATGCAAAGCCACACGTGAAATCGCATGCTCCAAAAAAGCAGCAATCTCACAAACCCAAACATGGCGGTCAACACAACCCCAAGGGTCAACACAAACCCAAGGGTCAACACAAACCCAAAGGTCAATACAAACCCAAAGGTCAATACGACCAGGCTTCACAGAAAGTCCCATCACTAACCCCTTTCAAAGGGCTTAGGGTAGTCGCCATCGGCGGACTAAATGAGGTTGGGAAAAACTGCACGGCTTTCGAATACAATCGAACGGGCCAACCAAAAGACAAGGAAATCGTAGTTGTTGACATGGGTTTCCAATTCCCCGAAGAAGACATGCTCGGAGTTGATTACGTCATCCCCGACAGTACATATCTCGAGGAAAACAAAAAACACGTCAAGGCAGTTATAATAACTCACGGTCACTTAGACCACACCGGCGGGATTCCGTACATCCTACCAAAACTGAACTTCCCCCCAGTCTTCGCAACTCGCCTAACAAAAGGCCTTATCGAAGAAAGGATTAAGGAATTCAAAATAGAGAAACAAACCAAAGTCAACGCTATTGATCCATCAAAATCACTAAAATTTGGATCATTCAAACTCGATTTCTTCCGCGTTGCACATTCGATCCCTGACGCAATCGGTATTATTATAGATACACCCGAAGGTAAAGTGGTTCACACAGGCGATTTCAAGTTCGACGACTCACCGGCTGGTATCCAGCCAAAAGCTGACCTCGATAAGATTCGTGCGCTTGGTCAACAAAACGTGCTCGCACTTTTTTCCGACTCAACAAACGCACTCAAACCTGGCCACACAATGTCAGAATCAGAAGTTGGTAAAAATCTTGAGGCCTTAATTAAACAAGCCAAGGGACGAATTATCATAGCATCATTCTCGTCACTAATCGGCCGAATCCAGCAGGTTTTCGAATACGCAGAAAAAACAAATCGAAAAGTCTACATCTCTGGCCGAAGTATGAAAAACAACATAAACATCGCACTAAAACTTGGTTACATCAAAATCAAAACCAACCTAATTCGCGATATAAAGAAAGTGAAAACAGCCCCGGACAACGAAGTAATAATCATTACAACAGGTTCGCAAGGCGAATCGCTTTCAGCTCTCACAAGAATTTCACTCAACGATCATCCACACGTCCGAATCAAAAAGAACGACGCAGTGATCGTTTCTTCAAGTCCGATTATCGGCAACGAACGTTCGATATCTACAGTAATCAATAATCTTTGTCAGCTCGGCGCGAAAGTTGTCCACAACCAAATCATGGACATCCATACTTCTGGGCATGGCTATCAAGATGAGCTCACACAGATGATGCAAATGGTGAAGCCAAAATATTTAATTCCGATCCACGGTGAATATTTTATGCGCCAAGCACACAAAGAACTTGGTATCAAAAACAAGATTCCGGAAAAGAACTGTATCGTAGTTAGAAACGGCGATATATTCGAAATTTCAAACCGCGAAGTCAGAGTCTCAAAAGAAAAAGTCTCGGCAAATTACATTCTCATCGACGGACTCGGCGAAGGAACAATAGGCTCACGCGTTATTGTCGATCGCCAGGCGATGTCACAAAACGGTCTGCTTGCAATCATCCTGGACGTCCACAAGAAATCAAAACGCCTCAAAGACACACCAAACATAGTCTCAAGAGGATTTATGTACATGCACGAATACGAAGAGATCACAAAAGAACTCGCCGAACTCGTCGGACAATCATACAAAGATTTCATCAAAAAACGTCCCAACGCAAACCGCAAAGACATCAAAAAATTTGTCACTAGCGTCGCAAACCGCTACACAAACCAAAAACTTGAAAGGAAACCACTTATTCTTCCATTGGTGTTTGAGAGTTAAAAAACACATTTAAAATTATGGGGATAGAAAAGGAACCACAACTTAAAAGCAAATCAGTCGTAGAGGAATCATTGGAAATTGAAAATTACTCCCGGAAAGAAAGGGTAGCGGCCCTGGCGGAAATGAGTAGATTAAAAAAAAGCTTTTCAAAGGAACTCAAAAAACCGCGAAGTAAAGCAGAAAAAATAGGACTCATTAAACAAAGATTCGATTCTTCTGCAAATCCTGAGAAAGTCAGTAAGTTCCTGGGAAATAATAGCGAAAGCATAGACGCTATTTTCTCAATCGCTTTATTGGGAGAGTTTTTATGGGGAAAAGAGGGGTATCAACACGAAGATTTTTACATCTACGATAAATTCCCCGAAGCCAAAGGAGAAGAAAAAATAATGAAAAGAAGCGAATATCTAAAGAAACATGGGTACAACAATCTTCACAAAACACTGATTAAAAAAACAGGAGATTGTAACAGATTAGGAACTATATTGATCGGTCTGGCACAAGCAAACAACATTCCTCTCAAGGCTTTTGCATGTGAAAGTCACTTTGCGACAGCCATACAGGTGGGAGGTAAAAAAGTAATGCTTGATACGGGAAGAGGAAGATTATTTTTCGCAGAAGATTTCCAGAAGGACTATCTGTGGGAAGGGCATAGCCTTACACTTGGCGATAACGATAGGGTTCTTGTCGAGAATTTGAGGGATGAATTCCTTACAACACTTGTAGGCCCTAATACTATGGGTAAGGGGGAGGTGTCAGCAGAAGAAGTCGCAAGGCTTAGGAAAATGGCCAAACGATTATTAGAAATGAATATTGGAAAAATTTATGGGGAAAAACACGAAAAATACATTCAAAATGTATTAGAAATAATAGATATTGATAACTAGCGCTCCACTCCCTCAAAATCCTCTTTCTTATACCCGGTACCCTCGCCGCTCCCCGCATCCTTGATGACAAATCCCGAAGAGGCGCCATTCGCAGAATCAACCAATACAGAAAAATGCCTTCTAGCAAGAAGGTTCAAATCCTCCCCGAATAAAGCCGCATGAGTATAAGTTTTTCCAAAGTCTTTGATTTGTAGGTAGGGCAACATGACAGTCTCGTAAGTTTTGTCATTCCCGAGCCAAACTCTGCCCTTGTAAGTAAAAATTCTTCCAACAGGAGTCCCATCCCCAGTCGTCACAACATAAGAAACAGACCCATATCCTTCATTATTACCAGGGATGCTGATTGGCCCAGAATCCTCTCCATTCTCAAGTATAACAAGAGAAGGATCTACCTCCTCAGGGACAACGTATCCATCAGAACTTGTATCAAGCATAGCTTTTCAAAATTAAAATTAGGAGGCAAAGCTTACTCACTCCCACCAAAAAGGTCAAATTAATTTATGTTTTGCCAGTAGCAATCCAAACAATAAACAATATGTTTGCTATCCGCCGGATAAGTGGTAATCAAAGATTTTTCACAGCCATCACAGACTCTTTTATGCATTTTTCGTTCATTCCTGAGGCCCTTTCTCTGCTTTGCTCGGCAATTAGGACAATATACCGGGAAAACAATATCTTTCTCTCGATAAAACTTGATCTCAGCAGAAACCAGCTCAAATTTATCCCCACAAACAACACAGTCCCTATTCACTACATCGTCCTCGATCTCAACCTTACCAACAGACAAATCCTTATTCAATAAATCATGCAGCGTATAAATCCCCTTTTCCTTCAGCAATTCCCTGATCTTCTTTACGGCTTCCCGATAAAAATTTTCAGAAACCTGTTTATTCAATATCCAAAACCCCTCTTGCTTGCCCTTTAAATAATGACACCCAAATAAATTCTCCGACTCAAAACAATTTGCACAATACTGACAATCTTTCAAATTCCCACACCAGTAAAGATGCTTGCAGTTAAACAAAAAATGGGCATAAGCAATGTCATAACACAAATCCATTCCCGTAGGGATAGGGCCACAGTCATAACTATCCCTCGTCCCCATATCCAAGTTTGCCTGAGTAATATACCCGCTATCTTCCGTGTGCCTTGTGTCAAAACACATGTGACAATTTTTGCTGTGATAAACGTAATCCCCCGTGCAATTAGTCGTATCGTATTGGTGAACAAACATCCGCGGAGTTTTTTTCTGCAAAGCTTCCAATCGCTCAAAAACAGCCTCCTCTTGTCCGGCCAATCCTTTCACGATTTTCTCGTAATCCTCCTTTGAATGGGATTCATTAAAAATAAAATACTGGCTATCTCTTAAGCCCACACATCCAAAACAATTTTGGCACCTTCGTAGTCCATACGAAAAACAAATGTCATTACAATTAGTGCAATCCTGCGAATAAATCGAGCCATAGCAATTATTGCAATCAACACATTCATAGGACAATTCACAATCTTCACAAAAAGCACAGTCAGTACAATCAGTCAAAGCCCTGCTGTCTTCGCAATAATAAGCATCCTGGCAATTCCCAGAATTAAAGCACATATAACAGTCCTTCGAGACCGTGATTATATCTCCATAATCGCAATTTTCGCTCCCCCTTGTCCAAGACCCGCATTGAGGAGAATCCAAAAACAATTTTCGGAAATTTTGAATAAAATCATCAATCATCCTGAAAAGGCTTTAAATAATGGTGGGCAGGGAGGGATTCGAACCCCCGAAGGCGGAGCCAACAGGTTTACAGCCTGCTCCATTTGACCGCTTTGGTACCTGCCCAAATTCCAAACGTTCACGGCCTACTTGCCGCTGAGACATTCTTGCACAACTCCACTCGGTGCACAAGATTAAATCAGGAGCCAATATGCATTTGTAACCGTAGATGAATTATAGTAGAATCACTCTCCTGTTTGATCGGCTTGTATGCTTTGGCAAACAAGACCATTCAAACGTGATATTTTGACAATTCGTATCATTGAAACTTTTTGGAAACCTTTGAAGGAGGAGAAGTCATGGAGAACAAGAAGCGGATCGAAGTAGCAATAGTCGTCCTCATGGTAGCAAGCCTGGTCATTGCGATCGTGACGACGTACTGTGGCGTCTACTACATCAAGCCCAACGAGGGTAACTACGGGGGGGGAGGATTCTTTTTTATAGGGGTCCTCTTCCTGTCAGAACTCTTGGGGGGAGCCCACCTCTGGACCAAACGGTACCAAGTGAAGGGACTGATGGACCTGTGGAAAAAGTGGGGGACAGAGAAGGACGCCTTCACGAAGAACCTCCCATACCTGGGAGTAGTCTTTATGGCCTTCGTAGCTGGGTCGCACTTCGTCACAAAGGCCGTTGACACGTGGCCTTACGACAAGTATCAAGCCATTCTGGGAACAATCCTGTTTCTCATTGGGGGAGGAGTGATATGTGCCAAACTGGCATCACTCGACATTAACCCACTGAGGAACAAGGTTGTGCTGGCGTTAGCGCAAGGGATGGCAGTGCTTATAGGAGGGTCTTTCTGTGGCCTCTGTCTGATCGGCATGATCGACAACTGGCAAGCCGAACTAACGATCCCCTTGGCCGCTTGGACCATCTTTGCATGTTGGAGTGGAGGTCTAATCCCCCTGATAGTAGGGATGGACATGCCAAGCCAAAACGGCAAAACCTTCTATCTCATCGGATGGGTACTCCTGTCGGTCTCAGCAGTAAGCTTGTGGGCCTTGGTGGACACCATTCGCCTGGAGGAAATGGGTGTCCTCACGGTGGCCTACTGCCTGATAGGATTCGCTACATTAATAGTAGGGGCAATATGCATCCTACTACAATGGCTCGACAACCTCTGGGCAGGCAACTACTGACCGCCCTAGCTACCGCCCCTCTCACACCACAAATTCGCGCCATTTCTTCAAAGCTCTTCGGGGGGACGTAAAACTTCTTCAACTCAATCTTCCATTTCAATGGTGCGAATTGTCTCCCCTTTTCTAGATACTTGCTATTTGTAATTACCAAACTCTAGAGGTACTTCCAAACTCTCATTGTCTCGGAGAATTGTCATAATAGCCTGCAATTCATCGATCGATGCAGAAATAACCCTCACAGCCTCTCCTTGAATAATAGGCTTCGCCTTCGGGAAGGCCTCTTTGATGATTTTAGAAATTTTCTTCGCAGTGTCCTGATCCAAAGCCTTAATCAATTTCATTTCCTGTCTCACCTTCATCCCGCCTATCTCCTCAATCTTCTGCCTATCCAAAATCCGAGGCGACACTCCGCGACCAACCATCTTCTTCACAAGGATCCCATAAACTGCCTCAATCTGCATATCCCCTTGCGCGATGACTTTTACAAAGTCCTCCCCAAGCTCAACCTCAATACCCGCGTCCTTCAAATCATACCGATTCAACGCTTCCTTCTTCGCTTGATCAACCGAATTGATAACCTCCTGAAGATTAAACTGTACCGAAATGTCCATTGAATGATCTTTTGCCATAAAAAAAAGTTAAAATTCAAATGAATTATATCACGACACTGTTTATTCAGGAAAATCATGCTCATAAAGCACTCCCCGATCCTTTTTGAAGTCATTTCTATCCGAAAGTCGTCTATAAAAATCCCTCGTAGCAACGTGAATTTTTCGCTTTACACTACTGCGAGTTCCTTCCACTCCGCTAACCGGATCGACAAGGACAAGATCAATCCCCGCTTTCGTGCACCCTCCATCGGTTATTAAATTATCCCCAACCATAACAACCTCCTCAGGAGCAAGCCCAATTTCATCGCAACACTCCAAGAACCCTCTCGGGTCAGGTTTCGCAAACCCACTTTTATGAACCTTCACGCCCATTTCTTCAAGCTCCGCATACCTCTCCGAATACTTCATGTTCGAAAAAACAATAACCTCAATCCCCGCTTCTCTCATCTCGCGAATTTTATCAATATTTTCATCAAGAATCTCCCCATGATGGGGCGCAATACAATCATCAACATCCAAAATAACGCCTTTGATATCTCTATCTAATTGCTCATTTAATGCCCCAATATCCAAACTTGCAAATCGATCCAATTTTGCAATTGCCCGATTATTTTCCCCGAGAAAAAGCCTGCCGAGTTGAGCCACTTTGCTAAATGTAACCCCCTCACGACTTACATCTTCGGATTTTCCAACTTCTTCGCTCATAACAAAATTATAACATCAAAGCGGGTGTCGGTCAACGGGCTGTGACTTCCTTTTACTCAAACATAACTATCCTCTCAAAACTCTTCGCATCAAGCGCGGCTCCGCCAACAAGAGCTCCATCAACATGCTCTTGAGCCATGAGTTCATCAACGCTACTAGGTTTCACGCTTCCACCATACAAAATCCGCAAACTATCCGCGACTTCTTGATCAAAAAGATCGGCAACCAAGCCACGTATATGTTCACACATGGCATTAGCATCTCCAGAAGAAGCAGTTTCTCCGGTCCCTATAGCCCAAACAGGTTCATAAGCAACAACAAGATCTTCCATTTCTTTATTAGAAACTCCATTCAATCCCGCTTCAATTTGCGAGCCAACAACACTTTCAGCATCCCCAGACTTACGCTGTTCCAGCTTCTCTCCAACACATAAGATGGGCTTCAGCGCAACGTCTAAGGCCGCCCTAACTTTAGCACATACAACCTCATCGGTTTCTCCGGCCTCTCTGCGCTCAGAATGTCCCGCAAGCACATGTGAACATGCCATAGATTTAAGCATAGATCCCGAAATTTCCCCAGTATGTGCACCCCCTTTCTCTTGGTGCAAATTTTGTCCTCCCAATTGAATAGTTGAATCAGCCTTCATTAATTGGAACTCCACCTCGGTAAGGTAAGGTGAAGGAGGAAAAAGAATAACCTCCCTATCCGTAACTTTCCCTGCAGGGGAATTGGCCAAATCACCTGCCAAGTCAATGGCTAAACCAAAGTTTTCCGGATTCATTTTCCAGTTCCCGGCAATAATAGGTGTGCGGTCAGGTGCAGATTCTGACATAGAATTTTGATTAAAAATACAAGATAGAATAATAACTCACATTTAAGATTTTGCAAATTTTTTCCTGCACAATCAAATGGAGCCACCTGTCGGATTCGAACCGACGACCCATCGCTTACAAGGCGATTGCTCTACCAGCTGAGCTAAGGTGGCTTAAATTTTCCTGAGAGATCCCCCGAACTCCACTTAACTAAAAAGCCCAACAATCCTATCTAAAACACTTTCCACTGTCAATTTTTAAATTTTTTTAGTAAAATTCCAGACGTAATTAAACCTGATAAATGAACGCGCAAACCAAGAAAGAACTCAAAAAACTATTCCCAAAAGCCATCTTCAACGAGCCCTTAAAAAAACATTGCACATTCCGCATAGGTGGCCCTGCTGATGTATTCATCGAAATCGAAGACCCAACCCAACTCATAGAATACGCAACAAAAAACACCATCCCATTGATCATAATAGGTGGAGGAAGTAACGTGCTTTTCCATGACAAAGGCTTCCGCGGGATAGTGATCCGCCTCAAGCCGGGCCCAATCAAATTCGCGCCACCAAAAACTCCAAAAACACTCACTGCCCCAGCAGGAACCTCCCTCCAAACAGTAATAAAAAAAGCCCAAGAAAAAGGGTTTCATAATCTGTCCCGACTCACCGGGATCCCCGGAACTCTAGGCGGCGCAATCAGGGGGAACGCGGGCGCAAATGGTCTCGAAATCAAAGATGTACTCAAGAGTGCAACAATTCTGAACCCCAAAACCGGCCGTATCCGCACAGCAACTCCAGAGCAACTAAAAATGAAATACCGTCATTCAGCTCTCAAGAAAACAAACGAGATAGTACTAAAAGCGACCCTGAAACTTTCAAAAGGAAAACCCATACCAAAATCTCTAGCAACCAACAGAACAGGAACTCAACCGTATGGTCTTTCCGCAGGATCTTTTTTCAAGAACCCGGACCACAAAAATCCAAAACTTTCAGCAGGATACCTGATAGAACAGTGCGGCCTCAAGGGCCACGAAATCGGCGGCACCAAAATCTCCGAAAAACACGCAAATTTCATCCAAAACCTAAACGACACTTCCTCTCCGGTAACCCAAAAAGACGTCCTCCGCCTAGCCGCTCTCGCCAAACAAAAAGTCTACAAAAAATTTAAAATAACCCTAGAAGAAGAAGTGCAAATTATCCCAGAAAAGCCCAAGAAATCAACCTGAACCTTGTAAATTACCCGGTTTTCTGGTAAAATTAATTAATGAAAAGTTAAAATATAACCTTATTCCTATGGACAGTAAAAAACTCATCAAGCAAACGTTAATCGTTCTTGGCTTGATGGTGGGAGCGATTACACTCGTTTCGTTCATCCCAAGTGCGTCTGCAGCATTGATTACACCTACGGACTCTCCAGGTGAAATCGCAGCAGCAACAGGAGGCGAAGGATCAATTAGATCTCTAGCCCTAAAAATCGTCAACTACTTCCTGACATTCCTTGGAATAGTTGCTGTAATGATGATCATCTTTGGTGGTGTTACTTACATAACAGCCGGAGGTAAACAAGAAAGTGTCGACAACGCAAAGAAAATCATTCTTTACGCTTTGCTCGGTATAGTGATCATCCTATTGTCGTTCGCGGTAGTGAATACTGTTCTTGGAGCAGCGTCACAAGCGACGGCCCAATAACTTAAAAGACCGTACTGCCCCGTCTTTCTTAGGCGGGGCTTTTTTGTTGGACTCGTTCCGCCTCTTCAACACGAACCTCTCCTCCACTCTTCACGATTACCCTAGTCTCTCTCACTTCAACAATATTCTTCGCTGAAATAATCCGACTGTCATATTGAACAATTCCAATAAAAGTTTTTGATACATAAAGTTTAATAAGTACAAGATTTCGATCATCAATAGCCATATCAACGACTTTTCCCAACCTTTCCCCCTCCTCTGTCTCCACACTCTTATGCATGAATCCCCCACTCTTTTCTAGCACGCTTTGTACCCTAAGCACGTCCTCAGAATCAATAATATCATCCGCGTCCCTGATCAGAAGTCCGTGCTTCACAGAGATCACATCCATGGCTACCACAACCTTCTTTCCTCTCGTATCCATCGCAAAAGCAATAACCTTCCCAGTCTCAGGATCAATCACAATATCCTGCACAGTATTGATGGGACGCATGCTATTTGGCACGAACACAGACATCCCAATTATCTTTGAATAAAGTCTTTCCATGCACTAAATATACAAAAAATCTTGGCAAAACTGAATAGGAGTGTAAAATACGTCTGCACTCGCGCTTATGCGAGACGAAATTATCGGGGTGTGGCGCAGTTGGCTAGCGTGCATGGTTTGGGACCATGAGGCCCTGGGTTCGAGTCCCAGCACCCCGACCATTAAAAAATGACTGGCATTAGCCAGGCATTTTTTGATAGTGCTAGACGTGCACTAATGTGGCCTTAGTAAAACATATTTGACAAAAGAGTCTTGTTTCCAATAAGATCACATCCAATTTACAAATCGTAAACCTATGCCAGTCCTAGTAGAGCAACCACCACAACATATTGAAACTTACGTTAAGGAAGCTGAAATTAGCGAGGACAACACTTGTGACGTTTTTTATATTCCAAAACAACAAGAGCCAATAAATCCCCATATAGATCAATACGCATTACCTTCACCAAATTACTACGTAGATCAGAACGCACTACCCCCGCCACTACCACCGGCTGTGCCTCCATCTCAGTCAGCGCCAATAACATTAATTCTACCAAGGACAAGAGAAGATGTAGAAGACGAACTCGAATTGCCCAAGAAAAATCCAGTAGCAACTTATCCGCACCCGGAAGCGATGGCTGTCCCGGCCCAGGCAAACCAAGCTCGCTCAGTAAAAAAAATAGTCCACACCACAAGATCACGCCTACTTCAAAACTGAGAAGTTGATCACAATCAACTCCTCAGCTCTGCAACTCTATTTTAAAAGATTCTTTTTAGTTCATCTCATATTCCCGCACATCCTCAACGTTTCCACTCGTAGCATTCACTTTCCAAACTTCAGCGGCCTCGGTTCCATTTTCACCGGAAAGCATTAAGTAAATCCTGCTATTTGAACCGGTCTCCATTGCTTCGAATGCATATCCATCAGGTGCATCAAAATCAAATTCATCATTCACGTCTCCATTGAAAGCAACCTTCAAGACACTCGCATTACCATCGCTATCAACAAGCATCACGCGTGAATCTGGATCGTTCTTTCCCCAACCATTGTCAAAGTCAACAACTTCATGTCCAGTAGGCACACCAACTACTTCACCAAGTGTGCCAGTAGTCTCAACAACAAACGCTCCGTCTCCTACAAAGAGAATCCGAACATCTCCATACATCCCAACAGTGATAGATTCTGCAACAAAGCCATCAGATGGATTCGGTCGATAGTTTATCCATATAAGCTTTCCATTTTGGTTATAATGAGCCACAACTGCCTCACCATCCCCGTTATCAAACAAAACATGAGGATTACCATCCTTATCCAATACCAAGTCTTTAAAGTCCAAAGAAGCCAATTCATCGTAATCTCCAAAATACACAGCTTTATTCAAGAAGTTGCTCTGATTCGAAGCACGTCTATAAAGTCCCGTTGTTCCATCCGCCTTCTCCCAAACTCCCCACCAGAAATAGAAAGGCTTCTTCCAGCTCACTTCAACATCCTGAATGTCATATCCAGAATAAGGCCCGTAAATAAATGGGTCGTACAACTTCGAACCATAAACCCCATAATCAAACAACAACGCTAAATTATCTTCCTCATCGTGCTCCCAGACAATTCCAGTATACTGCTTCAAAACAGTCAAAAACTTCGGAGCCCAATAATCCTCAGGCTCATCCACAGGCGGTTCTGGTTCATTATACTCATCGTCATCATCCTCGCCTTCACAACCCGGATCTTCCTCGTCAACCAATCCATCATCATCGTTATCCATTCCATCACTACACAAAGGCACGGGAACAACCTCGTCGTCATCAAAAATCGTATAAGTATAAGTATCGAACAACCAATTGGCACCCACCGCATATCCTTCAGCAACCTCAAATCCAAGGACAATAGTCTCATTGCTCTCAACTTCGTCATCTCCATAAACTTCGAATTCAACCCAAACATCTCCACCTTCAGACTCAGCAGAAGTAGTAAGTAGATCGAAATCCACTCCTTTCTCGGCTGTACTTGAAGGGTCCACAAAAATATTATATTTCACTAATCCCCATCCTTTTCCATCGGTTCTCAAGGTTACAAATTCCCCTCCAGCTTCCTCTGCCCCTTTCCCATCTGCAGTCAAAAACCCAACAAGATAAGGAGACGTGCTGTCCTTAATCACATGTGTATACACAGTCTTTTCGCCAAGCTCCACGTATCCATCCAGAACTTCCAACTTCAAAACAACAGTCTCGTCCTCTTCTTCCAAAATATCTTTAGCAAATTCAATTTCCACACTTTTCTGCATCTCCCCGGGCGCAAATTGAAGAACACCATTTCCCATTATTTCAAAATCCACTCCCTCCTCAGCAGTACTTTCTCCAGCATCAACAGAAACAAGTAAAGCAATGCCATTATCTCCCTTGCCATCCAAATTCACATAAATATCCCTGAGTTCACCTTCATAAGCACTTCCGGTCTCCATAGCAAATCCAGCAACCACAGGTCCTGGCGTATCATCAAGAAGAGCAAAAGTATATACCGAAGGCTCACCTTCAGTGGCAAATCCATCCACAACATCCAAAGTCAAAATAATAGTTTCAACGTCCTCCAGTTCCATGTCTTCCAAAATATCTAAAGTAAGTGTTTTCTCCTGGGCAGTAGACTCAAAAGAAAGCAAATTGGTCGACAAATTATAATCAACTCCTTCCTCAGCCGTCCCGCTCACACCAATAGCTACTTCCACATCATTCCCAAGTCCCTTTCCATCCATATGAACATTAACACTCACCGATCCTCCACTCTCAATACCTTTTCCATCAGCTACTTCAAAATGAGCAACTTTCGTAGAGTCAGAAAAACTGTGAGCATACTCTGGTATATTCCCAATCTGCACAGGTCCTTCCACAACTTCAAGTCTCAACACAATGGTCTCGTCCCCCTCGTCTTCGTAATCCGGAAAAAGTTCCAAATAAATAGGCTTACCAAGTTCATCTGTACCAAAAGTCAAAAGCCCATTACTCATCTCAAAATCCACTCCCTCAACAGCCGTACTCGCTTCAGCGTCAACAGAAACAAGTACACTAACAGGGATACTCGGAGCTTGATCAAGATACACATAAACAGGCACAGGCGGGCCACTTCCCTCCGAAGTAAATCCACTATCAGTTAAAAAATCGGCAACCACGACGACAACTTCAGGATCCTCTTCCTCAGGATCCTCCTCTGCTGGTTCTTCCTCCGGCAATTCCGGCGAATGATTCACAAAGAAGTCCCATTGCCTCTGATTTCTCGAAGTATCCCAACCATGGTCCTTCCCAGGCACAATCGTATCGAACTCAACGTAATGCCCACGAGAATCCAACGAGCTCGCAAGATCAACACTCCACGAATAAGAACAAGTCCCATCATTCTCCGAATGAATTAAAAGTCCTTCTGTCTTCAAACTCGAATTGGAATTAGCATTTGTCGGATAAGCCGGCCACGAAACTCCCCACACCTCAACTCTTCCCCCTGAATGTGAAGCAAAAGCCTCAATTTTATTGGGCAAAAGCATCGCTACGTAAGAACTAAAGAACGCTCCATGCGAATGACCTGTTGTGAAAACATGAGTAGGCAAGACCTTGTAGTCTGCGACCATGTCATCAATTATATTTTCTACAAATTTAGTATCTTTAGTCGCTTTTGGCGTGTGGCCCGTAGGATTCATAACTGCAGACCAGCTCACAGCTTGCATATCCCATCTCTGCGAAGGCCCGGTGCCGCCCGCCGCCGGCGGATCATATTGAAATCCAAAAAACGACTTCGGAGCCATAGAGCTTGCACTAGGAAAAACCATAACAAACCCATTTTCATCAGCAGTATCCTTCCAGTAATAAGGTCCATATCCTCCTGCATCACTATTGGCAGTTTCCCACGCGGCCTCAAAAGTATCCGGTTGTGGATTCAACCCATGAAACATAATCACCATCGGGCACTCGTTGTCTAAACAAGCCTCCGGCTGATAAACATAATACAGCCGATCAGAGGTCGTCCCGCCGAAAGTAACATCAGTATGTTCCTCCACCAAATCTCCCGCAAAGGCAACTCCGGCTACAGCCAGAAGCCCCAGGACTCCCAAAAATAAACAAAATAAACGTTTCATAATAAAAAAGTTAAAATTAGTACATAAAATCATACCAAGTAACCTTCTTTGAAATCAAGAAAATGAAGTTGCAATTGGCTCCTTTATGCCATTTAGATAGGGGCTTTCCCACTCCTTGACAAGGTTGCATTTTTGCAGTACACTCACTCTCTTGGAACAGAACTGCCACTTTTTAAGTGACAGCTGGTTGATCCAGTGATGTTTCGTTTCAGGATGATCTTTAAGAAGCTGGGAATTCTTGCAGGCACACACTATTCAAAAATCAAATTTTTGGACGATGAGTGCCTGTAAGTTGAAGTACAATCGATAACGCTTTCACAACACGGAGGAACCCATGAAAGCAAATCTGTTTATCTGCTGTATCGCTGCTCTATTCGTCATCTTCAGCTCCGGCTGCGGCGAAGAGATCAACGCTCACCCTGACCTCGTCACGTCGTACTACTGCGAGGATGTCGACTCTGACGCTGGACCCACCGAACCCAACTGCGCTGTACCGCCTTCCACCTTCCTGATGCAAGCCCTCTGGGCTGAGGCTCAGGCCTACCGGTGGATGTGTCCGCTGGAAGCCTACGACGACTTCACGTGGTGTATTAAGCAGCAGCCAGAGAAGGAGGAGGAGTGTTTTGAGAGTCTGGAGGATCAGGAGATGGTATGCGAGTACTATTACGCAACAAGGGCCAACAAGATCCCTCTGCGTGAGTGCGGCGCCGTCATCTTCGAAATGGCCTCCACCCCCCTCAAACCAGGGACCCACCCGTGGGTAGTCACCCTTGACGACACGGATGGAGACGGAGTTTCAAACTGGCATGAGTATTGGATGGGGCTGAATCCCTGCGAGGAGTACTCGTTCGGAGAGTGCAATCCCTCCGACGGGGAGCTCGACTATGACGTCGACGGCATTCCCAACGGGGAGGATGAGTTCCCCCTCTGCAACCCAGACGACCCCGCAGGATGGCAGA